>Ga0099364_10003335_pt1 | contig 24920 bp, 25 predicted proteins | sample TergutTh196P3_FD_73070 | JGI IMG/M metagenome (GOLD analysis project Ga0099364, IMG submission 73070) | Microcerotermes parvus P3 segment gut microbial communities from Pointe-Noire, Republic of the Congo - Th196 P3 | ecosystem: Host-associated > Arthropoda: Insects > Digestive system > Gut ...
TCAGAAACAAGCACATTCCTGTTTTTTGTAACTTCTCTTGAACCCATAGGAATATAAAAAGCCGGGTGGCAGGGATCATCCCGCCGTCTATTCCATTCACTCCAGTTATAACCCGGAGATTGATAATACAAATTCCAATAACTGTGTTCGCCTGAAGATTGATAGGGAGTAAATTTGTCATCCGGGAATTCAAGATTAGAAAAATCTCCATGATTTTGAGCACAAACATATTGAACATGGCGCGGTCTAAACGACACTCTTACATGGAACATTCCCCCCGGAAACATTTTGCTAATTTCCGACATATCAAGACCCCGCCTCAGCCATCGATTTTGATCTGCGTTATTCCATTCAAAGTCAAAAGCTTTTGTCCATACAGGCTGTCCAACTCTGTCCATTTCAGAATTACCGGAAAGGCTGTTTATTTGCAAAAACTGAAGCATGTTATCATTGTATATATGGAAAGCTTCCACTAAAACACCGGAAAGATTTTTTGTTTCTATTATAAGCTGCGCTCCCTGAGAAGTTGGAAGGATAACACCGCTGCCTGCAAACCGTATTTCCGGGATTTCCCATCTGTCAGGAACTGAATATTGAACAGGGGTGCTTAAGACTCTGTCATTAATATCAAGTAAATCCTGAATTAAAACCTGAGTACCCGGAGGAAGACCTCCGGCACTGTCGCCAAAAATTTTTATTATATTTGAGTCCACAGAATAACGGACATTAGTATTGCCGGATAATGAAATAAAACCTCTAAGATCCTGATTTGGTTTTACCGGAGATGAAAACGAAATTTCCAAAACACCGCTCCTAAGAGTAAGTCCTATCATGTGGAAGGTGTCCGTGCCGGGAATCATTACAGTAGTAAAACCTCTTTCCGGTGAGCCAATGGCAGTCCCTACCCATGCAATTTCCACATCACGAGAAGTTTCGCCGCGTTTTATAGAATTAAAAACAAAACGGCGTTCTCCGTCTTCATGTGTCCATGAAGGTTTTCCAAGTTCTTTAGAAGTAATTGTCTGTTCCAGTTTAGATGTATCAATATCATCATCTACTATAACAATTCCTGAGACAACAATATCATCTGTATCAAGCACTTGCACAGGATCAACCTGTACTTGAAAAATAGGAGCGGCAGTTATAAATTCAAAATTAAAAGAGGGAATATCCGGAAGATTTACGCTCACCTGATATTGCTGTCCCGGTTTGTAAGGTTCGGAAGGTGTAAAAACAAGGGTAAATTCATTATGCCAAGCAACAGTTCCTTTAACAGAGGGTCTAAGCGAAATTGCATTGGAAGGTAGGCGCTTTTCTGTATCTTGCTCCTGAATAAACTCAATAATTACAGGATCGGTTTTTCTTAAAACCCCTGTAGATACCGCAGAAATATGCCCCGGATCCGGCGGCACCGGTTTAGCCTTGCAAGAAAATATCGATACAATTGATAACATTACGATTATTGATAAAAGAATTTTTTTCATGGAATCCTCCAGTGGTTTTAGGATATTATAGCATGGAATGAGGAGGTTGTAAAAGGGGTTATTCTGCCTGCCTCATTACAAAAGCCAATATTTTTGCCGTTGCTTCCCATAATTGCGGGGGTATGTAATCGCCGGGCTTGGCTGAGGCGGCAAGCAGGGCGGCAAGGGCGGAATCTTCCACCACCTCAATTCCCGCCTGTTCGGCAATAGCGATAATCTGCTCAGCTTCTCTGCCGCGCCCTTGAGCCAACAGCATGGGAGCGGGGTCTCCTTTTGCATAACCAATTGCAGACGCTATTTTTCTTTTCATTAAACAGCCTCGTCAATAAACCGCAGAAGGTTTTCGCCATATTCTGCTTCTGCAAGGTTTTCAAAACCAGTTTTTATAAAGACATTTTTTTCCGGAATTTCAAATAACGCTGCAAGTTTTTCCCTTTGATTGTCTTGTAAATTAAATACTCCAAGTTTATTTACTTTATTATTGATAAATTCTAATGAAAAAGAATAACGATTATCATTATCAGGTTCCGTAATATCCAGTGCCGTAAATATTGCATTATCTCCGTCCATTAAAACCCTCATTGATACACGAAAATCCCGTCCGCCTTGGTTAAATTCAAATGAATTGACGATCCACCGTTTTCCGTCTTTATTAGGAAGTTTGTTCATTATGGAAAGCAAGGGATTATTCTCTTCTGCCTCATTTGCTTTTTTTTGCAAAACAGCGGTATTAATTTCTTCATTGTTTTTTTGCTTGTCCTTTTTATTTTGTCCGTCATCTTGTTTTTCTTCCCATTCGGGGTCAATTGCTTCGGCAAAATATTCTAACCCCTTTGGAGACAATTCTACCCCCTTGCTTTCAGCGGCTGTTGCGGCAAGCAAGAGAGCGGAACGGGTTTTGTCAATTAATGAAGCATCCGGTAATTTTGGCAAAAAAGCTTGTTTACGAATTTCATTTAGTTGTTCCGGTTTCATAGGCAAAGAAAAAAACCTTGCAAAAGAAATTAAATTGGCGGAAAGCTTATCTTTTGGAAGATTTAAGGAAGAAATTAACGATGCAATAGAACGGGGTATGGCAAGCACCTGTGGTGCAGTTTGCGGCTGTGTTTTTGCCGCCATGATATTTACAGATTTTTCAATTGTAGTTTTTACTGCAGGAATACCTGTATTCTTTTGAATCTGCAAAGGTTAAACAATCTCCTTGGCTTTTTGTACAATTAATTCAACTATTTGTTCAGGCGTAATCCCGCCGGTATCAATATATAAATCAACAAAATTGTGATTATCAGTATCGATATTATAAATCCTAAGATACCGCTCGTGATCCTGTCTGTCTCTTTCTGCTGTAAAGGCTGCAATTTCATCCAGACTGCCGCCTTCTCTTTTTACAATTCGCTGTGCACGGGTCAGCGCTGTTGCATCAAGGTAAACTTTTAAGTCTGCTTCATTCAACATCCAAATAGCAAGACGGGAACCTAATACACAGCCTCCATCTTCAAGCGCAAGGGCAACTTGTCTTTTGTCCGTTTCTATATCCCAACTGTCATCTTTTGCCGCAAGTTCAAGTACGGTTTTTAGATCCATACCTTTTTCTTCTGCAAGTGTTCTAAATGTAAAATTAATAAACCGTAAACCCAGAGCTTCTGCTGCCATCTTGCTTACTGTAGTATTTCCACAGCCGCTCCTTCCGGAAATTGCAATTTTAATATTTTGTTTCATTACACTCCCCTATTCTACATTTCTTAATTGTTCTCTAATATTTTCCAACGCTTCTTTCATTCTAACAACTTCTGAACTTACTTCTATTATAGCACTTTTTGAGCCAATTGTGTTAATTTCCCTGTTAATTTCCTGACATAAAAAATCCAGTTTTTTACCCGGACGCGGATTTTTTTCTGCTTCCTTTACAAATTCATTTAAATGAGAACCAAGACGGGATATTTCTTCGGAAATTGTATATTTTAACAAAAGAGCCGCAGTTTCTGCCAGCACCCTGTTTTCATCAACTTGATTCCCTAGTAATTCGGCAAAACGAGATTTTATATTTTCTTTTAAGCTGTTTTCTATGTCAGGAACAAAAGAAGTAATTTTTTGTGTCGAAGATATTATTTTTTCTAAATTAGCAAGTATATTTTCTTCGGTGTGCATTCCCTCTCTTTCCCGCTCAGTGCAAAATTGTTTTAAAGCTTCCTGCAAGAGCGGTTCTATTTTTTGCCAATAAACATCTTCATCACGGTTTTTTTCTATATCAAGAACTCCGTCCATTCCAAGAAGCGTATAAAGCCGCGGTTTTTCATCAAGGTTAAGTTCTTTTGCAAGATTGGCAATGGCTTCATAATACGCTTTTGCCGCATTGTAATTAACGCTGATATTTACGGGTACATTTTGCTCACGGATTCGTAAAAAAACTTCTACCTTCCCTCTGCCGCAAACTAAAGATATTTGTTCACGGATTTTCATTTCCAGCATAGATAAAAACGGCGGAAGATTTACATAAATATCCAAATGACGGTTATTGTATCCTTTTATTTCTAAAGTAATTGAAAAATCTGTTCCGGCATTTTCAAGGTATGCATAACCTGTCATACTTATCATAAAGATGTCTCCTTCTCTTTGCAGTTATAACTTTCGGCATAGTGTTTAAACAGTTTTTCGGCAAGTACCCAATTGTTCCCGGCTCCCAAAGTAATAAACAAATCTCCGCTTTTTAATATTCTGCATAGCGGTTCAAAAGCATCTTCCGGTTCATCAACATAATAAGTTTCTTTGCCGCAGCTAGACCTTTTTTGTTCAGTTTTTTCAAAAAGCGCTTTTCCATCAACAACGCCGTTATATTTTTCCCTTGCGCTTGCATAAATTCTATGTAAGTAAAGAATATCTGCACTATTAAAACAAGAGACAAACTCATTAAAAAGGGCTCCGGTTCTTGAATAAGTATGCGACATAAATGATACAATTAATCTGCGAGCCGGGTAAAAACTTTTTATTCCTTCAAGAGTTGATTTTATTGCAGTAGGGTGATGTCCGTAATCATCCATAAAAATAATACTGCCGCCATCTTTGCAAAAAACCTCGCCTATTCTTTCACTCCTCCGCTTTGTACTTTTAAAGTTTTCAAGTGCATCTTTTACGGATTGAAGTTTTTCCATACATAAAGGAGATTCGTTTAACAAAACGATTAAAGCCAAAGCTGCTGCTGCGTTCAAAGCTGTATGTTTACCTGGAATACTTAATTTAAATTCCCCGTCAAAACCTGCCAATTTAAATACTGCTCTTTCATTTTCTACATTATAACTCAATATTCTATAATCACTTAAAGCAGAAAATCCATAAGGAATAATCTCTATATCACTGCGTTCAGTTTTAATTATCTGCGCTACCTCTGTCGCCCCATTATCATCGGCACAATATATAATCTGCCCGCCCTGCGGTAAAAGATGACAATATTCAATAAAAGCATCACGAATCGATTCATATTCGGGAAAACAATCATGATGGTCGCTTTCTACCGAAGTAAGAATTAAACGATTTGGATGGAACGATAAAAAATGACGGCGATACTCACAGGTTTCCGCAATAAAATATTTATCCCCCAAAAAAAGAGTTGATCTGCCGCCAAACGAAGCACTGCCTGTAAGAATTTGAGCGGGCAAATTCACAGCCTGCGCAAGAACACCGCAAAGAGCCGTTGTGGTGGTTTTTCCATGTACGCCGCAAATGCCCGTAGAATCAAAGCGTGCCGACCATTGGCCTAGAGCATCAGTATATTTTATAGCAGGAATTCCAATTTCTGCAGCGCGGGCAAGCTCCGGATTTAACACCGTACTATAAGCCGCAGAGTAGATTAGTAAACTAATATCTTTTGTTATTCTAGAAGAATCAAAATTTTCATAATAGGGGATTTTAAGTTCTTTAAGAATTTCGTCTGTGTAAAACTTTTCTGTAGTATCACTGCCTGATACTTTAAAACCGGCATTATGCATAAGCTCGGCAAGAGCGCACACACCAGTACCTTTTATGCCGACACAGTAAACAGAGTCGCCCGGCTGTAATTTATTTAATACCATAATTTATTATACCATAATTGGATCAATTCTGCATTCCCGATATTCGCCTGTTGAAGGATCGGTAAAAAACAAGGCATGAGCGCGAAGAGCGAGGGGGGGTACTTGTTCGGCGGATGCGGAATTATAAAGGGGATCATTAAATATAGGATAACCAATCCATCTAAGGTGGCAGCGTATTTGATGACGAAAGCCTCGTTTTATCTGCACTGTAAAAATATCCTTGCCTTTAATTTTTTGTATATTTAGTATTTCTGTCCGATAAAAGCCGCCATTATCCTTGACAACCTCTTTATTAGGAACGGAGCCGATATTAATAACGGGACGAACAAGCTTTCTGCCGGGGCCATAAGGCCGAAAATAGCTCATTAATGTTAGTGGATGGGCAGCAGCCAGTGAGCAGTCGGGAGAAGGGGGGAAACCTGCTTGAGAGTCATTCTCTGTGCAAAGAGCAGTACAAACAGCTGAATATTCTTTGACAAACTCTCCCCTGTCTTGCAGATCTTTAAAAAATATATAACTTTTCTGGTTCTTGGCAAAAAGCACAAGCCCGTGGGTTTCATAATCCAAACGGTGCATAAGCTGCCCATCATACCAGTCAACAAGAGTACCGCTTTCGCCTTGTTTCAGCGGAACACTATGTATTTTTGGAGGTTTAAAAACCACAGCATAGTCAGAGGTTTCTTCAATAACAGAAGGGTTATCTAAAATCATATTCAAATTCCTTAAACCTCTCCGGTAACGGAGCAGAAAAAATGGTTGGTTTATTTTCTCCTACAAGCTTAATTTCCAAACTTTTTGCATGAAGCATAAGCGCAGCAGACGGGAAATTCTTATCCTGTTTCCCGTAAACAGAGTCTCCCAAAATAGGACAACCAAGATACCGCATATGAACGCGAAGCTGATGAGTACGGCCTGTTTTTGGACGAAGCAAGACAAGCGAATGATTTTCCCAGCTTTTTATTACCTTGTAGAAGGTAAGCGCGTTTTTTCCGCGTCCTTGTCCGCGTTCACAAACCGCAAACTTTTTACGATCCTTTGGGTCACGGGCAATAAGAGTTTCTATCCTGCCTTTTTTTTCCGGCACTCCATTTAAGCGGGGTATGCCGCAGACGATCGCTATATAAGTTTTTCTAACTTTCCGGTTTTTAAATTGCTGTGCTAAGAATGCATGTGTTTCTTCGTCATAGGCGGCAATGATTACACCGGAAGTATCTTTATCCAAACGATGCACAATACCCGGACGAACCCCTTCCAATTTGTTATTCATCCTGAATAAAATTGCGTTCGCAAGAGTACCCTGTCTGTTGCCCGCACCGGGGTGTACTACCATCCCCTGCGCCTTATTCACAACAATTTGTTTATCATCTTCGTAAAGAATATCAAGCGGAATATCCTGAGGAATTATATTTTCCGGCGGAATATCTTCCCAAAACAGTTCCAGTGAATCTCCCTGTTTAACAGGATGAGAAAGTTTTATTTCTTTATTGTTTAATGCCGCTTTAAGTTTTCTTGCTTTAATTTGCGAACGGGAAAACAAGCGTAATTTTTCTGATATATAGAGATCAACTCTAGTACTTGCATAATTTACAATACAAAAATGACTGGGCATATCTAAACCTTAATTTGGAGGAGATTCACCGGGCAATGGCTCTTCGAGAGCCGGTTCTCCGTACGGCAGTCTTTCAATTTCATAAGTGCCTGTACTTACACTTTCCAGTCTGCGCCGTTCCCTGTTCCGTTTTGCTGCGGTAATAATGAAGTCAACAAAAGCAAGTGAAAGCGACGCTCCTGCAGAAATTAATAAAACATTTTCATAATAATTGCCTGTTAATCCTATTGTATTATACCTAAGATAAATATCATAAAATATAGTGGTAAATAATATTGTAAAAGGAAAAGTTCCAATGGCAACTATCTCGTAACGCCTTAAATCCCTTGCCCATTGCGGAACAGATGAATTATTAAATGACAAATCCTGAGTGGCAGTAATATTATTGCTCTGAGCATGCAGCTTTGATAAAGGCGCAAGTAAAAGAGTGAATAAAATTACCGCAAAAACAAATTTCTTCATCATTTCTAAAATTATTCCTTAAAAATTAAACTGCCTATTCTTAACATTGTAGAACCTTCCTCTATTGCAATTTCAAAATCATTTGACATCCCCATAGACAAACAATTCCAGCTTCCATTCTCTCCCAATGGAAAATGTTTTTCAAGCTCCTTTTGCGCTTTTAAAAGATGCCTAAAAGAAGAGCGCACAAGTTTTATCGAACTTGAATCCGACATATTACTAAAAAAAGGAGCCATTATCATAAGCCCTGCAGGTTTTATATTCTGGATGCCTAAAATTTTTTCAGCAGCCTTTAATAAAACATCAATATTTTTAAACCCGCTTTTTGATTCTTCGCCGGAGTGAAGCTCCAGCAATACTTCCAAAGGCTTTTCACGCTTGCTCACATGTTTCTCAAGTTCAGCAATAAGCTCCAATCTATCCACAGATTGAATAGAATCAAAAAAAAATGCTGCGGTTTTTGCTTTGTTACGCTGCAAAGAACCAATCATGTGAAGCTGAACATTAGGGAAATTATCCCTAAAAGTTACAAGCTTTTCCGCCGCTTCCTGTACTCTGCTTTCGCCAAAACAGCAAATGCCCGCACTGACTGCTTCTTCTATCATGGAAACAGGAACAAATTTTGAAACACCCATCAGTGTAATTTCTTCCCGTTTTCTTCCGGCAGAATCACAAGCTTTTTGAATCCTTTCTTCTATTTTCTCTATATTCGCAAGTACAGACACCTTACTTATATATTCGCATGATCTAGCCCATTTTTTCAAGTGATTTTGCAAGCAATAAAAACCTTTCTAACTCCAGGGTTTCGGCTCTTTCATTACCGGTTAAACCGCTGCCAGATAATAAAGCCGCCGCTTTATCGTGCCCCAAGAATCGGGCTAAATTATTTTTGATGGTTTTTCGACGGGAAGCAAACAAAGCTCGAACTAAAGGATAAAAAACCGCTGGGATTGTCTCTGCAGAGCATATATCTTTAGGAAGCTTAGCTTCAGGAAGCTTAGCTTCCAACAAGACCCCCATGCTATCGACATTTGGCTGCGGATAAAATGACGAAGGACGGATTGTCATAAGAGGCTTAATCTTGTAAACAGAAGAACAAAGTACCGAAAAAGATGAATAATCAGCGCTGCCCGCGCCCGCAGCCATGCGAAGGGCTACTTCTTTTTGAACCGTAACCACCGCGCGTGAAAAAACAAGCCCTTTTTCAATAAAGTCTGCCAATAACGCAGCCGCAATATTATATGGAAGATTGCCTAATAAATAGGAACTTGCCGTTTTTGAGTAATTAGTCCATGTTTTAAGCACATCACCTTCTATAAGGCTAAAATTATTATTATCTGCAAATATATTTTTTAAAATACGAATAAACCCTGTATCGATTTCAAATGCTTTTACTTTGCTGCCGTTTTCCAAAAGCATGGCTGTCATTGCGCCAAGACCGGGACCAATTTCCCACACTTCTTCACCGGGATCTGCTCCAAGAGAATCAACAAGGGTTTGTCTGACAGAGGGATTAATTAGGAAATTTTGACCAAATTTTTTTTGCATTCCAAGCTTTTCTTTTTCAAGGAAAGCACGCAAATCAGATGCCGAATTGTAGTTTATATTATAAACATTAATCATAAAACGGCTCCAGCTTTAATCGGCTTTTACGCAATACATATTCAAAGACGATAATTAAAACTGAAACAATAATGGAAATTATTATAATATTCAAAGGTTCATTGGCTAAGACAGCGGGGAATCTAGATGCCACCGAAACAATTTTTTCCGTTAGAGTATAAAGAAAAGACAAGGGTGCAGATAAAAAGCTGGAAAGGGAAATGAAATCCAAAAAAAGCCAGCCAAGCGAAAGGATCATATATAAAGTCGTAAGAGGAACAAGAATAAGACCAACACCTATTCCAACAGGTGCCACATAACCAAAAACAGTTCCTGTTATACCCGCCGTTGCTAGAAACGCTCCGCATGAAGCTGATAATGGCTGTAACAAAATATCCGGAACTTTTCCGGCAAAGAGTTCATACAAAGGCTGTCCAATAATAAATATTCCAAAAAGTGCAAGATAGGAAAGTATAAAACTTATTGAATATCCTGCAGCAGGTGTTATTATAATCTGAATTATAAAAGATAAACTTAAAATAGCAAGCGGCTGTTTTGGCAGAAATCCTAAAATTGCAACAACTCCCAAAAGGTACATTAAAGCCGCGCGGTTTAAACTGGGCATTGGACCCACCAAAAAACAATACAGGCAAATAATAACAGCGCCTAAAACAGCGGCAGGCTTTAAACCAAGCGCGGGTTTTAACAAAAATGAAATTACTGCAGCTAATACTGCAAGATGCATTCCTGAAAGAGCTAAAATATATGAACAGCCCGCATTCCTATACATAGCGGTTAGATCTGAATCTAAATTATCTTTTACGCCCAATAAAAGTGCAAGAGCAAGCCCCCCCCACTTTTTATCATTAAAACGATTAATCAGGCTTAACCTCATATTTGTCCGCATCCTTTCTATTGGAGATGCAGGCTTTACAATAAACATGGTGTCCGCTCTAAATATCCAATTACCATCACTGCCGGAACGACGAAGCGAACCTTCAGAATAAACAGCAGTACCGCGTCCAAACTCCTTTATCTTTTCCGCCTTCTCCTGCGGAAAAAAAACGGTAATTTCACCTGAGGAAGTTACATTCATGTTATATGATTCAACACTGCTCTTTGCAAAACTTCTTTGTAAGGAAATAGAAGCTATCGCATTCCCGGATGAAATTATTCTTGGGTCTTCCAGCAGCACCCCTTCAATAGCGTTTATAGTTTCAGGCAAAAAACCAAACTGCTGCTGTTTATTACCTGCGCTAGACGCAAAAATACCAATAATTAATCCCACAGAAAACGCAAAAGTACAAGTTGAAAAAAATTGTACTTTTCGATCTATATTAAATTTATAATTAATTTTTGCGGCATATTGGCAAAAAATTACAAAGCTGTGAAATAATAAAGACACGGCCAGTAATAAAGAAAAAAATATAAATATTGGGATAAAACCAATTAAATAAAAACCTGATGCCGTACCAATGGCGGTGCAAAAGATAGGGGTAGGACGCAGATAACTTTTCATTACCATTTTAAACGCGCAATGGCTTCTGCTGCTGCAGAAGTAATATCTTCGTCATACGACAAATTACTTGTAAATAATAGATTATCAAAAGCGGCATTATCGCCAATATTTCCCAAAGCTTGAACAATCGCCATTGTTATTTCCGGATCGTAAGCGCCGGTTCTTTCAGTTCTTAGATTTATTAAACCAAGCTGTAAAACCAAAACAAGCGCGGCATCGGTATCTCCTACAGCTCCAAGGCACTCAATAGCTTCTATAATGCGTTCTTTGGAAATAATTCCCTGCATGAAATCCGCTTGGGTGCGATAATAGTGCCTGATAGCCAGCGGGTTTGCACGCTTCCAATTTAATCTAGTAAGAGCTATAACCGCCGCATAACGCATTGCGTTCAAATCAACATTATCCTCGGTGTATGAAAAACTAAGCTCAAGCGCAAGTTCGGCAAGCTGACCCCTTTCTGATACAGTCAATTGTCGGCTGTTAATTCCGGTTCTAAACGCAATAAATTTTTCAATAGGCGGATTGTTTTCTATTACATCCAGTAAAAATAAATGCAGATTTCCGGGTATTATATCCAAAGCGCCAACAGCTTCCAATGTAATTATCTCAGGATATCCCGCGCATAAGACGGAAAAAAGAACAGGATAAGAAGAGCTGTCGCCCTGTTCCATTAAAGCTGCAATACATGCTGAAACAATTCCATAATTAACCCGTTCCCCCGATTTAAGAGCATTATTCATTTCCATTAATATATATTCCGGTGATGTTACAGTAAAATCCTGACTATAAACAAAAAAGTTTAATGCAAAAAATATTAAAACAAACAAGAAAGTCTTTCTTATCCGCTTAGACATTCGTATCTCCTATTTTAGCTGTATTTATCTCTTCTTCCAATACACGGAACGGCAGCTCTTCTTCGTCTTCTTCCGGCAATAGATCAAAAACTTCGCATAAAATATGGTTACGGGTTCCTATTGGAAGCGGATCTGCTTCCATGTGAACAATAGATGTATCTGCATCTTTATGATAATCAACAGAACGGACAGTACCGGGAATACAAATTGGAATTCTGTCCAAAGAAAACTGCACCTTTAACCGCAAGCCCTCTGTTGCCTGTCCTGCAACCCTAAACGCACAGCCGGATTCTGAAATATCTTCCATCATACACAAAAGACCCTTTGCCCTCTCCAAAGTATGAGGGCTTTCCATATCTTTTAACATATATAAGAAAGCGGTCTTATTAAACTTTATACGCAAATGCTTTCGTTTTTGAGTTCTAAAAAGAGAATCGTTATGCTCTATCTTTATTGATGAAATACCCTTGGAAAAAACCTCATCCATTACTTCAGTGTCAAAAACATAGCCGGCATCATCTTCGCGCCAAAAATAAACCGAAATTTTTAATCCATGCCATTGCATAGATGTATTTATTTTTTGATTTACCGGCCTGGAAATTGTAAGATAATTCCCGTAATTTTTTACAACCTCGGATTTAAAGACACCTACACCGGAAACTAGAACACGCAGAATCTGCCCCTCGCCAATTTGACGGGTAGTGGTAATACGCACTCTGTTTTCGATTACATCCATTTCGATTTTTTTACAATAATCAAAAAGTTTGCTAAGAAAATCCTGAATCGGCAGATCGTTAATCTCCCCGGACATACGAACGGTATGTACCAAAGTTCGAATGACTGCTTCCATCTTTTGTTGAGATCTAAAAATAGCCGCCGGATCCTGAATGTTACAACTGGCAGCCATCTGCTTAAGCTGTTCCATTTCCCTAAGGGTAAAGCCCGCCTCCTTCCCCTTCGCAAAGAACGCAAGCCAATTGGAAGAATTCTCTGTGCGGGAACGGGTTATAAAAAACCCAACTGCGACAGCTACTACTGCAAAAAAGAAAAATGGTATCAATGTACTTATTCCTATTTAACTATTATAATACAATGATAGACAATATGGGAATATATATTGAGGCACTTATTCTATATATTATACTCTTTTTAGCCGGTTCTGCAGGGGCAATTGGCAATATACCTGCGGAAGTTGCCGAATTCTCGGCTTTTGCAGAGCTTAACAGGATTATTCTGTACAGCATCCCCTCTCTTGCCCTTGTTTGGTACTTATTATTAAAGGGAAAAATACCAAAAAACATGGGCATAAAGCCTTGTAAAAACGACATAATCTCAGGTCTAATAGCCTTTCCCTGCTTATTTATCACCGGATTTGCGACAGCATTAATTTCCCAAAATATAGGACCTTCTCCTCAAGTACCGGCAGGCTTTCCTTCCTCTGTTATAGATTGGACAGTAGTAGGTATATCTTGTATTTTGGCAGCCTATTTGGAAGAAAGCTTTTTTCGATATTATTTAATCTCCAAAAGAAAAGAGCTGAATATGGGGCAGGTCCAAGTATTGATTTTTTCTACCCTATTGTTCTCTGTTTGTCACATATATGAAGGACCCTGGGGGTTTTTAAATTCAATAATCTCAGGCGTAATTTTGGCTTTTCTCTTCCTGCGTTATCAAACGCTTCATGGAATAGCGATTGCTCATGGACTTTACAATATAGCGGTTTATGTAATTAACTCAATATTGATAAAATCACTGTAATTTATACTACAGGCACTAATCTGACATTATGACAATCGGTATCAAATATTTTATTCCATTGTCAATTAAAATAAGAAAGAGAATCCTGCTTTAGGAACAAAATAATCTGAAACATAATCAAAACCAATTTCCAGCATAAAATTGCTAAAAATACGCCAATAAAATGCTCCGCCAATGTTAAAAGCAGGACTATTTTTAGATTGCATAGGAAATAATCCGCCTAATTTTAAACTAAGAGCATATCTTTCATTGCTAAACCATTTTACTATAAGAATATTTGCTCCTAAATGAAAATTGTGTTCTATGTTATCAAGAGAATACCAGGAAAATGTTATCTCCGAGCCAATATTAACACCTAAAATTGGAGTAATAGGAATTATACTAAGATGAGCTTCCGCTCCACTAGGATAATACGATTCCGAATAAATATCTCCATAAAGCGGTACTAAAGGCTTCCATGCAGCCCCAACTCTTATTACCAGTGAATTTAAAAGATCAAGAAATTTTTGCATTTCAGGACTTATCTCGGGTTCGGGTTCTAAGTCAGGTTCTGCAGCAGCCAACTCCGGTTGATATTGAAGAACTCTTATATTTACCCATTCAGATTCTTCTCCGGAACGATTAAGCATATCATAAGGTATTACCTGAAAACGATAGTCTCCCGGATGTAAAGAAACTTCAATAAAATGCTCTGTTGTTGTCTCCACAAGGTGAGGCTCATAATTTCCATCTGTTAATCTTTGAATTATTACCTCATAACGCAGTGCGTTTTCGCCGCCGCTCCATGAAAGCCTTTGAACAATACGCAGAAAACCGCTTTCAGTATCAATATAATAACTTTGGCTTTGCGCAAAAACAGGAACCGCAAATAAAAAGAGGAGCAGTATTAGTTGAAACTTTCTTTTAATTTCCATAAAGTATTCCTGTATCATCAATTATTATAGGACCGGGAATTGGGAAATCTATAATAAAATTACTTTCTCCCGGTGTTCCACGGCGTTGAATTACATTGTCTCTCCTTGTTACTACGGCCTCTACCTGCCAAACAAATGTTCCCCTGTCTAATATTCCAAGATTTCCCAATGTATAATTTGGTCTATTTATTATATTGGTACGCAAAACTTCCCGTCTTCCCGAAGTAGTCTGCTGATAAATAGTTAGAATATACCCTGTTGCTTCCGGTACCGGCGACCAGTTAAATTCTATATTTCTACTATTACGAAGTTCTTCCGATCCAAATACTGTTCCCCTTGCCGGCAGCATATTCCTCGGTGCAGGTAAACGCGGCAAGGGTGCGGGCGGCGGCGGCGGCGGAGGTGTCACCGCTGCCGACGGTGTGGAAACTGCTATTGGTGTTGGCGCAGGAGTTATTTCAGGTTCGGGCGGCATTACGGCAAGATAATCAGGGATAATTTCCGGCGGCAGATCAGGAGGCAGTTCTGTCATAAGAGGCGATTCAAATGCAAGCCAGTCTGAAATTGGCATTTCTGAAATCAGCATTTCTGATGCATTTTCTGCTTCACTTACACTTTCATCCTTTACAATGCGAAAAAATGAAATATCAGAAAAAATGGTATCAACATTATAAACAGAAGAATAAACAGGTCTTACACGCCAATACCATGTATTTTCCCAAAGCCGTGTTTCTGTCATATAAGGGGTTAAATAAGATTCGCGAATAAAAGGATGATCCGTATTAGGTGTCATAAATATTTCTATTTCATAAAAAATGGCATTCTCTGCCTCCTCCCATTGAAAATTAACAACAGGAGAAATATCTTGATATCGCAGTAAACTATTTACTGCAGGGCTTATTAACTGTATTTTTGTTTCGGTCATTAAAGACATTCGCCCGGTATTTTCCAGCCATTCGGCAATTTCATTTGTTTCAATATAATTGCCTGTGTCTGTAACAGAAACTGTCAATGCTTCTCCCGGCTGTGCTTGTGTCTGCGTTCCATTAACTTCAACAAATATTTTTCTGCTTTCTTCGGTTGGAACAATTGCAACTTCCCCGGAGCTAACCTGAATTACAATGCTTTCACCATCGGGGGCAAGCATTATACGAATTAAAGTATTTTCTTCAAGTTCAATACTGCTGGCACCTATGTAAAGAGTGGCGGAGGAAACATCGGCTACTCGGATTAAATCTCCTATATACACAGGTGATTCAACCCCCAGCCTGTTCCATAAAACATGTCTTGCAAAACGGCGCTGAACAGTATTTTTTTTTATAACTACAGTACCTGCAGGATCAACATTTTGCAAGCTAAGCGTTTGCATTAGATCGTAGTAAAACAAACCTACAAATATAACCGCAATAAAAAGCAAAAACAAAATAACAAACAAATCTTTAGGTTCAAACTTTTTTACATTAATATTTTTAACGCTCATATTATTTTACTCATCAAGATCGATTAGGTCAGCCGATTCCATAAGCTCTTCGGGTTCATTTAACTTGTATTTTTTTTCATCTGCATTTACATCAACATTGCTGATATCGACAGAATCAATATTTAAAAGCTTGCGGACATCTTTTAATGTCTGCGGTCCTCTAGATATTCCAAAGAAATTAACCACGGCAAATATTCGTACGGGTTTTTCTTTTCCTTTTACGGTTACAGACGGCATTTCTTCCGTAATAAATTTATCGCCTACAAGTTTCCATGTATCTTCCGAAATGAGGATATCCGCGCCCAGCGGTTTTGTAAGAGCTTCAATTCTAGACGCAAGATTTACAGGATCGCCTATTACCGTGTATTCCATTCTCATATCACTGCCCAATTGCCCTGCCGTTACAATACCGGTATTTATACCGCACCCTATTTTTATTACAGGATTTCCCGGATCATAATGCCTGCGATCCTTGTTCATAAAATAAAGAGCTTTACGCATCATTAATGCGGCTTTAACACAATTAAAAGCATCCAGCCGGGGGCTTCCCGCAGAGTATGCCGTTCCCCAATGCGCCATTACGGCATCTCCAATAAATTTATCAACAACACCGTTTGTTTTTTCTACACAATCAATCATTTGTGTAAAATATTCATTCAGCCATGAAACAATTTTGTCAGATGCTCCGTTTCCAAAAGCCGCCGTAAATTGTTCGCTCTTGGCAGTAAAATCACGAATGTCAGAAAAGAAAATTGTAGCATGTTTTGGGAAGCCGCCGGGTTTAATCTCGTTCTTCATGGCTTTAACCGCAATTTCTTTGTTGGTAAACCTGCCAAAAATATGCAGGGCTGAACTCATTTTTTGAAAACTTTTATTCAGTACGCCAATCTCGTCTTTTCCTTTTCTGTCATCCAGTTTTAATTCAAACTGCCCGCCTTCAATTTGACGAGCCGCCAAAGCCAATGTTCTAAGAGGAATGGAAATTGTTTTGGAAAAAAACCAAATAAAAATAATGGATATACATAAAACTGCAATTGTAAGATAAACATTTCGTTTTGTTGTTGTTGCTATTCCTTCAAAAACTTTATTATACTCAACACTTGTAACAACAATGGAACCTGCTGTGTTAAGTTTTGTATATGCCATAAAATGCCGTTCGTCTTCATTTTCACTTTTATTGCCGGAACTTAAAACAGGAATATATTCCGACAAAAAAACTCTTGCTTTATTCCATAATCTCTGAGCAGCCTTCCATACTTTGTCCGCTTTATCCCTTATAGAATAAACTATGCCCGTCCTTACAACTTCCTGATCCGTATTCATAAAACTAAAATCGGCATGAATTAACTGTTGACTGCTCCTGTTTGCATTGCTGACAATATCAAATACAAACTTTTCTCCTGCCAAATTCATACCGGACTGTAAAATAGAAAAATCAGAAATAACTAGAATGTCTCCGTCGCTATTCATCATAAAAGACTGATTCACTCCAAAACCAAAATTGTTATTCAAGGTTTCGGAAGAAAATAAAACTGCCGCCACTCCATTCGCAGAGCTTCCTGTATTAAACGGAAAATACAAGACAAGAGCTGGGCGGGAAAAATAAGGGGCGGCGTTATTTATTAAAGTTTCCCCGCGAACGGCACGCGCTAAGGGTATTCTTTGTTCTTTAAAAAAAGCATCCGCTGATGTTTGATCCAGCCCCTGTGAAGAAAAGAATTCCGCATTTACATAAATCTCTTCCCCCCTGCCGGGATTAACAAAAAAGATTGCTCCTATTTGGGGATTTTCAATAAAGTAATAATCGATGGTATTTTGCGCTGCCGCCGTTCTCTGCCCTAACGCACTTATTGTTCGTAAAAATACGCGCGAACTGGAACGAATATTCGCTATAGCGGTTTCCGCTTCCATTGCAGAACGCCTGTTTATTTCCATGTTGTTTTCTTCGGCAGAAATGCGTAAATCTTCCTGAATTAACCATGAAGCAAGGGCTGTAATGGAACCCAGCGAAATGATTACAATAAAGGAAATAATAATAACTAACTTGGTTCCGATTGAGAATTTTATTTTATCTATTGCACGCCTTTTGTATTTTACTGCCATATTACAATTATAATGTATTTTTATGGAATAATAAATACCTGTCCAGGATAGATTAAATCGGGGTTAGGTATATTATTAGCCATAACAATTCTAGGATAAAACGAGCCATCCCCATAAAAATGCCCGGCTATTCTTCCCAAAGTATCGCCCGGAACAACCGTATAATTGGTTATACTCCTTAAAATACCATCAATTTCCGTCTCGCGCCTTGGCTGAGCAGGAGGTATTTCTATTATAGACTCGGTTATTCTCCCCTCAGACTCATAAGTCCTGTAATGCCGTCTAGGCGTTATGTTTAAGGCAGCCTGTGGAGCGTCAATTTCTGCTCCGCTGTTATCCACTACAATTGTTTCACCTTGTAAAAGCGTGCGAATTTCCTGATCTTTTACAAAAAGAGCCGTACCTTCACTAACCTGAACAGCAACCCCTTCATTGGCAATTTCCGCATCTAAAACCGCACCTTGCCCTGCCTGTACCGTTTGCCCCATAATCTCCAAAAAAACTTCCCCGGCATCTTCTTCTTTGCTTCCGGTAATACCTACACGGCCCTCCCTAAGTTCAATTCGCAAAGACCCCTTTCCGCCCGCATCATGCTGAATACGGATAAGTGTATTTTGGCTTAAAAATATTTCAGTATCACTAAGAAAAATTAACGCCGAAGAAAGGTCTGCGGCACGAATTAAATCCCCGGAATAAACTTTAGAATTCGTATATAACCTGTCCCACAACACACGATCTTCGTGCCGTCTTTGAACGATATTATCTCTGATTTGAATATAACCTGCAGGTTCTACATCACGCATTTCCAGTGTCCGCATAAGGTCTTCCCTAAAAAGATAAATACCCCATGCGGCAGTGCAAAGAAAAAATACAAGAACAAAAATATCAATTACTCTAAAGTAACTGCTTTTAGACATATTTGCCGGCATCTTTGTTCCCTACTTCTTCTTTATAAATTTGTATTTTATTCTTGTAGAACCGGCAGGACCAACTGTTATCATTCGTAAATTACCCGGATCTTTAATACCAAGCACTCTTCTAAGCCGTATAAGCGATTTAGGACCTTTTGGATTTTTAGCAAAATTGACAACTGCAAAAATGCGCACAGGTTTTTCCTTGCCCTTAACTTTTACAGACGGCATCTCCTCCGTAATAAACCTTCTTCTAACAAGCCGCCATGTATTTTCCGTAATTAGAATGTCTGTTCCAAATTGCTTGTTAAGCGATTCTACTCTGGAAGCCAAGTTTACAGGATCGCCTACAACGGTATATTCCATTCTAACATCAGAGCCAAGCTGACCTGCCGTTACTTTGCCCGTATTAATACCAATTCCAATACGGATTCGCGGACTTCCGGGATCTTCTTTATCTCTTAACTTGTTCATTTTTTGGAGAGCTCTTCGCATCATTAAAGCCGTATAAACACAATTGTAAGCATCCTTCCTTGTACTCCCTGTTGTATATGCAGTTCCCCAATGTGCCATTACAGCATCCCCTATAAACTTATCAACATCGCCTTTTGTTTTTTCTACACATTCAATCATGCGGGTAAAATACCTGTTAAGCCAGTGAACAATACGATCAGAGGCTTCGTCTCCAAAAACATTTGTAAAAGTTTCAGAGATAGAAGTAAATTCACGAATATCCGAGAAAAAGATTGTGGCATTTTTTGGAAGTCCGCCGGGTTTAATTTCGCCGCGCATGGCTTTTAACGCAATGTCGCGGTTTGTAAACCTGCCAAAAATACCAAGGGCCTTGGTCATTCGGCGGAAACTGTCTGTTAAAACGCCAATCTCATCCCTGCCTTTAGGCTGCAACGCAATTTCAAAATGGCCTTCTTCTATTTCGTGAGCGGCACTAGCTAATGCCTTAATGGGAATGGAAATACTTTTGGCAAAAAACCAAATAAGAATGATCGATATACTTAAAACCGTAATGGTAAGGTAAAAATTTCTTTTAGTTGTAGCATTTATGCCTTCAAAGATTTTATCGTATTCAATAGTTGTAATAACTACAGCTTGTGCCGCTTCTAACTTTGAAAAAGCACCAAAATAACGAGTACCGTTTTCGTCTGTAAATAAAGTCTGCTCAGACTGCAGGGAATTATTAAAGATATACTGCGTAAATACGCTTTCTCTTGTATTTTCCGCGCCCCGTACCAGACTAAAATCGGAATGAACAAGAATGTCTCCTGCATTATTTATTAAATATGACTGATTTACCCCGTAGCCAAAAGAATCGCTAAGGTCTGCAGGCTCGAACAATACGCAGGCGCCGCCATTACCCCACGAAAAAAACATTGCCAAAATTGGAGCGGAAAAATACGGGGCGGCATTTAAAAGCACGATATCTCCTGCTGCGGCATCGAGCAGTTCTTTACGGTATTTTTCCCTGTAAGTTACGGCAGAGATTGGGTCTATTTCTCTAGAAGAAAAGAACTCGAAATTTGTAAGTACCTCAACCTGATTTTCCCGATCATTGGTAAAATAATAAACAGAAGCAATATGGGGGTTTCTTTCAAAGAAAAATGCGAGCGTATTGTCTGCAAGATCGTTATTTTGGTTAATTGCCGAAAGCGTTCTCACAAGAATCATAGAGCCTGACAATGTATTTTCAAAAGATGACTCTGCCGCAATGCTAGATCTGCGGTTTGTTTCAAAATTGTTCTCTTCTGCCATTATTTGCAGGTCGCCTCTTATTAATAAAGATGCAAATATAATAATAAAACTAAGAGACAATAATACAATACTTGTAATAATCGTTATTAGCTTGGCACCAATAGAGAACCGAACCTTTAAAAGACCGGTATCATTTTTTTGCGGCATAATCCCCTCTCCTAGAGAAGATTATACTATAAATCATAAATATACAACAACCCCAAAACAACAATTAATAATAATTTTTTAGCTGCCTGTAAGCCTGTTCGGCAAGCCCAAAACTGGCGTTTTCTGTATAGGTTTTGGCGTATTCGTCCCAGAGCATATCTTCATAGATTTTACCTGCAAAACTGTCATCAACAAGGCCTGATTTTTGCACGGTATTTCTCATGCCGCTCATCATATTTTTAACAATAAAGGTTTCAAGCTCAAGGCAGAGTTTATAAAGCTCGTCTTCTTTATCAATGGGGGCTTCCATCGGCCTTAAAACCGCCCCGCTCCGATCCGCACTGCTTGTACCTGCCCTTCTCATAATTTCATCAAAATTATGCTGAGGGTTATGCGCCCCCCTTGTTACGGACATACGCATATTATCCATATAAGCTGCTCCCAGCCCAATATTACCTATTTCCATCTAAACTACCTCTTAAGCGTTGTTGCCGTACCAAGCATATTATCGCTTGTTTGAATGGTACGGGAATTAAATTCGTATGCACGCTGGGCAATAATCAAATTGACCATTTCCGTAACAATTGCCACATTGGACATTTCCAAGAATTTATGATGAAGCTGCCCCATACCTTCATAACCGGGGATGCCTGCAATTGCATCGCCGGAGGCTTGGGTTGTTTTAAACAAATTTTCGCCAATTGTAGAAAGACCCACAGGATTTGGAAATCGATACAACTCGATTCTTCCTACATCAACTTCTACCATTTCATCTTCACGGGGAACCTGAACGCTGACTCTGCCGTCTTTTGAAATATTAATAGACGACGGCAAAAAGTTTTCCGGCATAATAATATCGGGAATAAGCCAATAACCCTGACTTGTTACCATTCTGCCGTCAGAATCAACCTTAAAGTTACCGTTGCGGGTATATGCCATACTGCCGTCATACATTTGAATTTTAAAAAATCCTTCACCTGCAATGGCTAAGTCGGTTTCTACGCTTGTTTCCTGCAAAGAGCCTTGAGCAAAAACCCTTTGGGTGTCTGCAAGTTTAACACCATGACCCATTTGAATTCCAACAGGGGTTACACTATCTTCGGTTGCGGGAGTTCCGGCAGTTCTTATAGTTTGATATATAAGGTCCTCAAAATCTGCTCTTTGTCTTTTATAACCATGCGTATTAACATTCGCAAGATTGTTTGAAACAACATCGATATTAGACTGCTGGCCCATCATGCCGGATGCACCTGTCCATAAACTTCTTACCATTACTTACTCCTTATGCGCCGCATATACTTATGCGCCGAATTTAGCTGTTTGATTTATTAAAGTACCCAGCACCTGATCTTCGGCCTGGATCATTTTTTGGTTTGCTTCATAAGCTCGATTTACTTCGATCATTTGAACCATTTCGATGACCGGATTAACATTGGATGCCTCTATCTGACCCTGAAACACAGTCGGGCGGTTTCCTTCTTCCATTATCATTGCAGGGCCGGAAAGTTGACTTTCACGGTAAAGACTGGATCCCTGTTTTTCTAAATATCTAGGCAGTTCGAACTCTACAATTTTGAGAGTATCTAAAAGGATAGGTTCTTCCCAAAGGTTTGTTTCTCTGCCTACCATTACTTCCGGATCATCGGGGTAGGCGGCATTTATCCATACTCTGCCGTCTTTATCAACTTGAAAATTATTGGCTTTTACTCTGATAGGACCATTTTCACCAAGAACAGGGTAACCTTCTTTGGTTTCAAGAAAGCCCTCTTTTCCAAGGAAAAACGAACCATTTCTAGTATATCTTTCACCATAAGGGGTAGCTACACAGAAAAAACCCGGACCACCCAAGGCAAGATCAAAATCGCTAAAAGTTTCTTTAAGAGCTCCTTGAGTCATAACAGTAAATAATTCATTTACTTCTACGCCCATTCCCATTTTGCCAACAATTGGCGCGGCATCTGCGGATCCAAAGGGGGGAATATTGTAAACCCCGTCATCATCCTGCCGCCTTATTAAAAGCTCAGGAGAAGCCTTAAAAGACGCTACATCCGTTTTATACCCGTCTGTAGCCACATTTGCCAAATTATTTGCAACGGCATCAAGCCGCCATTGCTGCGCCCTCATCCCGGACGCTGCAGTAAACCATCCTCTTATCATATTATGAGTATCGGCTAAAAAAAATACGGTCTAAATACTTCACAAAATTTCCCCAAAGGGGCTTGTCAATTTTCCTTATTTGTATTACAATGTGTAATATGACATTAACAATACCAAGACCTGTTAATACAGCAACAGGCAGAATGACAGGTAAAATTACCACTGTACGGTTACCAATGGAAACAAGGCAAAAACTTGAAACCCTTGCCCGGGTAAATAGAATGACCATGTCAGAAGCTATTATAGAAGCCATTGAATTCCACTACGATAAGAAAGAAAAAGAGCTGGATTCCTATACCCTAGGACTGCCCTATTTTGGAGAGTACAGTTTGGGGTCTGGTTTAGATGATCTTTCAACTACTTATAAACAAAGAATCAAAGAAAGGCTTATGGAAAAACACAATAGAGACATCAAAGAACTGGAGAAATTCCGTGCACGACAGAATATTAATTGACACAGGTCCTATTTACGCTCTTTTTCATTCTAGAGATAATGAGCATAAAAACATAAGAAAATTCCTTTCTGAGAATAGCTACCGTTTTATAAGCACTCTTGCGGTTTTTACCGAAGTTTCATATTTTCTGAGTGAAAATATAAATGCCCAGCTAAGTTTTTACGAATGGGTAACAAACAGCGGAATACTTATTGCGGATATTAACCAGCACGATATGCCCCGTATTGCAGAGTTAACCAAAAAATACTCGGATTTACCTATGGATTTTGCCGATGCCACACTGGTTGTTGCCGCAGAAAAGACAGGCATTAGGGAAATAATCAGCTTAGACAAGGATTTTGATGTTTACCGCCTGCCCGGCAGAGAAAAGATAAAAAATGTTTATTATAAATAATAGGCGTGGTTACCATGAAACGCGGATTTACGCGGATTTTACTGATTAACGCGGAGATATTAGCTAGTTAAGAAAGATATTTCTAACCAACCAATCTTAAAAATTTAAAATTTTAATATATCTAGGATAGGATTAGTTATCTTAGCTCTCATAGCTAATCTGCGTAAATCCGCGTCTTTTTCTGCGTTAATCCGCGTTAATGCGTAACCACGCCCAAGACCCCAACCCTAAAAAGCCCGAATAGCACACACCCTGATACTGGTAGTCTTTAGACGGTTTGAATAACCCCAAGATGATGAATCTATTTCACCATTCATATCTACTCTATTTGAAAAGTCAACAACCTCATCATCCCGACCATAACCAAATTGCGACGAAGACCAGTAGTATGTCATAGTTGGAGGGGGAGGTTGTAGAGTCCGAAACTGAGGTAAATCTGTTAGCTTCTCCAGTTCACCAAGGCTCGGCAAAAACCAGTCGGTTTCTACTCCATAGGAAAGTTCAGCGCAAAAGCTGGCAGCAGGTGTGTTATATCCGTATGCCTTGCCATGTGCAATAATGATAGCTGTATTTGCCCTTCCTCTGCCAATTGCTGTATCACTCAAACCCGGTATAGCCATATTGTCATCCGCCCATTTAACCCTAGTTGGAAAGTCGCTAGCATATTCAAACGCGGCTTCAAGATAGTAGGCGGTGTATCCTGGAAAATAGCCTTCATCACCAGGATTGCCATACCCAACTACAGGGATGAAGCTGAGTCTGACGAAGGGAATTGAACCTTCACCATCCGCAACATAAAAAATTATGCCGCCGCCAGGACCAGGATCTCCGATTGCATAGGAACCCCATTTTGCGTAAAGCGTTATATCTTCATCAACAGTCTCGATATTAAAATCCCACGGTTCATCTAAGGCTATGTTTTTAAACCAACCGTCAAACCTATTAATATGGGTACCTGTTCTTGTCGGGGGTGTTGGTGCTGAAATTGTTCCGCCCATGTTTACGCCGTATAGTTTTACGGGAGAAATATCAGTTCCGCCCATGCTGTTAAAAGTTACGGTGTATGCTTTTGTTGCTTCATGTATATAAGGTGTCAAAGGTCTGTAAAAATCATCGCAGGCGAAAAATAATAATATTCCCAAAATAAAAACAACCGCTATTTTACATGGGGGGGGGGGGGGGGATTTTTTTTTTGGGGGTTTTTTATTTTTTTGGGTTTTTTTTTAATATTTTGGGG
>Ga0099364_10003337_pt1 | contig 24913 bp, 20 predicted proteins | sample TergutTh196P3_FD_73070 | JGI IMG/M metagenome (GOLD analysis project Ga0099364, IMG submission 73070) | Microcerotermes parvus P3 segment gut microbial communities from Pointe-Noire, Republic of the Congo - Th196 P3 | ecosystem: Host-associated > Arthropoda: Insects > Digestive system > Gut ...
CGAGTATTCTGCCCAGCGACTTATAATCGCCGTTTTTCAAAGCGGATTTAACGCTGTCTCTGTTTGCGAATACTTCCGACCACTGTACCGCCTTTTCCTTGAGGCTTGTTAAATAGTTGACGAGGTTCTGGTTGGCCGAATAGCTCATTTCTGTAGTAAGATCGGTAATTATCGTGTTAGCGCTGTAATGCGCCATGGATATAATCACGCCTATGGTCAGAACGAAAACAATCGTTATAATAAGAAACGCTTTGCTTATTCCGCCTGCATTTATCATTATAAAATCACCGCCTCGCCCGGTCTGTTTTTTGTTATCTAACTCTGACACAAACCCAGCTGCAGTTCCACGCCCTGAAAATTATTTTTTCTGTCGCATTTTACCCCCCCATATTTACAGGTTGCGCTTCGGTCGAATAGTTACAAGGGCGGCAGATCGCCGCCCAATACCGCTTTTATTGAGCATAATCATTGCTAAATAGCGTTGTGGACTTGATAACCATACCAACAGTCTTGTATACTACGCCGTTGCTATGGTTAATACCGCATTTATTTCATGGCTTCCTGAATGGCGACGGCTACCGCAACTGACGCGCCAACCATGGGATTGTTGCCCATTCCTATAAGCCCCATCATTTCGACGTGCGCGGGAACGGAAGACGAGCCCGCAAATTGAGCGTCGCTGTGCATTCTTCCCATTGTATCCGTCATGCCGTACGAAGCGGGACCCGAGCCCATATTGTCAGGATGTAGCGTGCGTCCTGTACCGCCTCCTGAAGCGACCGAAAAATACTTCTTTCCGTGTTCCATCGCCCATTTTTTATAAGTACCGGCTACCGGATGCTGAAAACGGGTTGGATTAGTTGAATTTCCCGTTATAGATACGTCAACCCCTTCATGGATCATTATCGCAACGCCTTCGCTGACATCGTCAGAACCATAAACTCTTACTTTTGCTTTGTCGCCTTCCGAGAACTTTATCTCTTCAGTTATATTAAGCTTGCCTTTCACATAATCGTATTCAGTCTCAACGTGAGTAAAACCGTTGATACGGCTTATAATATACCCAGCATCCTTGCCAAGACCATTGAGAATTACCCTCAAAGGTTCAACGCGGATTTTGTTTGCGGTTCGCGCAATTCCTATCGCGCCTTCAGCCGCCGCAAAAGACTCGTGCCCCGCAAGGAAACAAAAACATTTTGTACTCTCGCCTAAGAGCATTGCCGCAAGGTTCCCATGCCCAAGCCCAACTTCGCGCTGTTCGGCGACTGAACCCGGCACGCAGAAAGCTTGTAGCCCTATTCCGATTTTCTCCGCAGCTTCCGCCGCTTTTTTCGCGCCGGATTTTATCGCTACGGCGGCGCCCAGCGTATAAGCCCATACCGCATTATCAAACGCGATTTGCTGAACTCCTCTCACTATTTTTTCAACATCTATCCCCTTAGATGAACAAAGTTCTTTTGCTTCTTCCAGGGTTGACAGACCATTTTTTTTAAGTTCTTCCGCAAGCTTGGCTTTTCTTCTGTCGAAGCCTTCAAAAGTTATCATAGTATTCGCCCCCTATTCCTTACGCGGATCAATTATCGTATCGGCCTCGTCAAAACGACCATAGGTCCCGACATTCTTTTCAAAAGCAGTTTTAGGGTCGACACCCTTTCTGATGGCTTCCATCATTTTTCCGAGGTGAACAAATTTGTAACCTATTATCTCCTTGCGTTTATCGAGGGCAAGTTCCATCACATAACCTTCGGCCATTTCAAGATAACGGACTCCTTTGGCTTCTGTGCTATACATGGTGGCAATCTGAGAACGAAGTCCTTTTCCCAAATCCTCCAAGCCGGCGCCTATAGGCAGCCCGCCTAAAGAGAAAGCGGTTTGAGTGCGTCCATAAACTATCTGAAGGAATAGCTCTCTCATTGCGGTATTGATGGCATCGCAAACGAGGTCTGAATTGAGAGCTTCAAGAATAGTCTTTCCAGGCAGACTTTCTGAAGCCATTGCGGCTGAGTGCGTCATCCCGGAACAACCAATTGTTTCAACGAGCGCTTCCTTAATTATTCCGCCTTTTACGTTCAAAGTAAGCTTGCACGCTCCTTGCTGTGGAGCGCACCAGCCTACGCCGTGCGTAAGACCCGAAATATCGCTTACCTCCTTGGCTTTAACCCAGCCTCCTTCTTCCGGAATTGGGGAAGGTCCATGTTTAGCGCCCTTGGCAATGCAAATCATTTCTTCAATTTCTCTTGAGTATTCCATCAAATCAGCCCCTTTTCTTTAAGTTGTTATTATTTGTTATGAACAAAGAATAATTCTATATGAACAACTAAATAATTATACTTGATTCTTCGGATTAATCTAGATTTGCCTTAAAGGATTTTTCACATTCCTATCTCCGAGACAGTTTTATATAAATCCGTCGCATTTCCTCTGTCCCACTCGGAATACACCTGTCTTGAAAGCTCGGGAGACAGCGGCAAAGAGTTCAGATTGTACTGCTCGTAAAGCGCGGCGATTTTTTTCGCCGAATGCTCGCACAAGATACACTCCCCAGGCGTTTCGAAACACTTTCTCATTCTGCCGTAAATAGCTTCAAATTCCTCGTCTACAATGTTACCGAACGAGATGTTCAGAAATTCGCACGGTTGCACGTCGCCTTTGGCGTTAATATAAAACCTGTCCGTTCCGCCAGCCGTGCAGCCAAACACGTCCGGCTGCTCCTCGATTATCTGCGCGGTAATTGCGGGGTACGCCGCGTATTTTTTGTCTTTATTATACATATGAATTTTCCCTTTCGCGACTTTCAGGTCGTCCTCGGAAAATAAGGGCTCGCGCTCCAGCCAGCCGCCCGCCGGCTTGGGTTTTATCAACTGAATCATGAGCGCTCCATGTTCCTTTGCAAAATCCATTACCTTCTCGAATGTACCGTTGTAGAACGCCTCCCTCATCAGGCAGGTGTTGAACGTAACGGGAACGCCCGCTTCATGACACATGCCGATGCCCTGCAGCAAGTGAGGCCAAGCCTCTTCATGCCCCATGAACCTGTTATAATCATCCGGGTCAGGATGATGCAGGGAGAACGTAATCGCCGCTATCCTCAACTCCTTTAACCTTTCCACTGTCATACACCACCCTGTGGAGTTGACCCATATCTCCGAGCGGTCGTCAATTGCGTCACACAAAGCTTTTAGCCTATCGTACCTTAAAAACGGTTCTCCGCCCTCGATGCTGAAAAGCGCCACTCCCATATCCTGCAGCTTCCGGGCGGCATCAATGAGCAAACCCAATTCCACGTCCTTGCCTTTATCCCGTTTCTGGTAACAATACTCGCAGTTATGCATGCAAGCTGAGGTGATGGACATAAGAACGTTTGCGCTGGGCAATTTTTCACCGAAAGTCTTGAATTTATCCGTTGCCGTAAAAAAAGCCCTCGACGGGTAGGTAGGTATATAAAACCCGAACCGCGCGCCTCCGTTGAATTCAATAAATTTATTATGCCGCATTTTCGAGAGAAAAAAAGACAGCCTCCGCAAGAACGCGATAAAACGTCCAAAAGACATCTCGCCTTTCAAGAGCAACGGCAAGTAGTGGAACAGCACTTTTAGTTTTATCATCGCTGTATTTTTCATAGATAACCATTCTCCTTATACCAGTTTACAGTCTTTTTTATCCCCTGCGCCAGCGTGTACTCGCTCTCGAACCCCAGCATTTCCTTCGCTTTTTGGACGCCATACGAGGCGCTGTCGTAAAACATATTGACCCTACCTCTTGTCATTAACGGCGGCTTTTTTGCCCGGAAAATCGTCCATAAAAGCTCCGTAGCGAACCCTACCGGATATGTCAAAACCTTTGGCGCGCTGCGGGGCTTTACATAGCCCGCTTCCTTACAAAACAGAGAAAAAACTTCGTCCATACTTGCTGTCTCTCGATTGCCAATGATAAAGCACCCTTCGGCCTTAGTCTTGTAAGCCAGATAGAATGCTCTTGCCAGATCGCGCGCGTAGATAACGTGGAATCTGTTATTTTTAGCGCCCATGCCAAGAGGAATTTTGTCTCGCGCCGCCTTGAGGTACTCGTAAAATACGGAATGAAACTCGCGTTCGCCATATACCCAGACCGGATCTAAGATGGTAAGGCGAAGGCTGTTATCCCGCGCGAAGTCTATCGCCTTTTCCCTCGCTATTCGCTTTGTATCGCGGTAATAGTTCATAGCGCAGGGGAACGCTTTGTCCAGAAAGTACGTATAATGGGAATTAAGCGGGCTGTTTTCGTCCTTAACAAAGGAGCAGTCCTCTTCCCCGTACACGCTGCATGAGCCCGTGAGAATCACGTGTTTGACGCGCCTTTTGACGCACGCTTTCAGGACGTTTAGTGTTCCCGTCACGTTATTATCGTAAAAGTCTTCATATCGTCCCCAATCTGCGGCCATCGCCGCGTTGTGGATGACGCAGCGAGCCTCACGGCAGACTGCCATTACATCGTCCGGTTTGCGCAAGTCCGCGTCTTGGCGCGTTAAGGTCCTGACGTCTTCGCCCATTTCCTGAAAATATTCGGCGATGTGACTGCCTATGAAGCCCCCTCCGCCGGTTATAACAATTCGGCGCATATTTTTGTCACCGCCCTTATATAGTCCGAGACGTTCGCAAACTCCCTCGCGCTTATGTCGAACGCCGATATATCCTTGCCGTCCAAGGTTTTGGATAACTCCGTTATCTGCCCAATTTTATTGAAAGGAAGTTCTTTCGGCGAGGTGAATAAAAGCTCAAATTCGCCGCCTTCGCAGAAAAACAGCATCTCTTTCGGATACCCCATATTTTCCGCGATAAGGAGTCCCAAGGCGTCGTAGGGGAGATCGCGCAGTTCATACCCAACCTTGCTCTGATCGGCAATAAGATTAATAGCGTTCCAGACTCCATCGCTGGTGTCGATGCAGGAGGTCGCAAATTGACGAATGACCTCCGCCTCAATGTTTCTTAACGTAAACCTATTTTTTATATTCATCGCCTGCATGTTGCCAACGCCGATTTCCCCGGTGATATAAATGCTATCCCCAATCTTGGCGCCGCTTCTCTTCAGTATCTTTTCCGCAAAGCCTATCGACGATGACGCGCAGCGCCATAGAGGAGATCTGCCGAAATCGCCGCCAATGAATGCAACATCAGCCTGTTTAAGTACGGAAGCCACCCCTTTATGAAAATCTCTCAGGTATTTGGGAGTGAACATATCGTTTATCGTCAGGCTTTGCGCGTAGTATTTCGGAACGCCGCCGCTTGCATATATATCGCTGAGCGAAGCCACCGCGATGTTGTACCCTAACGCGAAAGCGTCCCATTCAACGAGCATGTCCTCGGCTGAAAACTCGTCGGTGCTGAACAACAAATAGCCGTTCTCATGTTTTAGTTCCATGACCTCGCTGTCCGTCTCAAAGAGTTTGTTCACCTGCAAAGAAGACTTCGGCATGATCTTGTTGATTATTTCAATTGTCTCTCTTTCTTTCATTGTCATTTCACCCATTTCTGACAGGAGTAGATATTAAATTCAGTTTTCCCGCCGGGCTGATGAAACACGGCAAAGTCCCTTCCGCGTCGCCATCAAAGTCGACCTGCCCGTTACCTTCGATTTTTATTTCTTTTGCGTAGCTAACGTCCAAGTCCATGCCCGCGTACATTTTCCAGATATTTTTCATTGAGAATCCCTGCGCCGCAAACAGGTAAAACCTGTCATCGTCGTCGCTCAAAGAGTTTTTGATTTTAAGCCCTGAAGCCACATAGTACGTTTTGCCCACGGTCAGGTTGTAAACGTTTGTTAATTCTTCGCCGTTTACAACGATGTCGATTGGTTTATACGTCCTGAGGGTCTTAAATAACGACAGAAAAGTCCCCGCCTTGTCGCCAACTTTTTTTCTGATTCCGCTGTTGGCGTAGTTTGCCAGGTCCGCGCCCAGACCGACGTTCAGACAGCATGCGAAATATCTGACGCGATCCTCGAACGAGGCGCGCCCAATGCCAATCCGCCTGAGCGCGCCTTTTTTCAGTACGTCTACCGCTTCGGCGGTTCGAAGCGGGACGCCATAGTTCTTGCAAAAGTCGGGGCTTGTGCCTGTGTAGATTACCCCGAATTTTGCCGGACCGGCTTTGCCGTCGTTATCGTACAGACCATTTAAGACTCTGTTGATAGTTCCGTCGCCGCCAACTGCCACAACCGCGTCGTAACCCTCCTTATTAGCTTGCCTTGACAGGTCTGTAGCGTGATCCAGGTCCGAGGTGTACTCGAAATCGTAATCCACGTCATCCAATAATTTGTGGATAAGCTCGAAATACCCCTTGCTCCGCCCTCCCCGCGAAGCGGGGTTCATGACCAGGAAATACCGCATCCGCACTCACCTATAATCCCGCGCGCCGTTTCGATTTGGTCTTCTTCAAGCCCGGCGCTCGCAACCAGACGCACCAGGCACTCGCCTTTCGGCACCGATGGCTCGATGAACGCCATCGAAAGAACGCCTTTTTCGTAAAGCGCCTTACTGAGCTGTAGCGTATTCCTGGCGTTGCCGGTTAATACTGCATTGATTGGCGAGTATCCATCCAGTACCGTCATCCCCGCCTCCGTAACGCTCGACCGGATTCTTTGCCGGTAGTCCCACATCCTTTTGGAGAGCCGGGCGAAATCGTTTTCTATGGCGTCAAGCGCTCCGAGAATACCGCCGAGTATTGCGGGAGGCACAGCAGTGGAATATGTGAGGTGAGGACAGCAGAAGCGAAGGTATTCTAAGGTTTCAAAGCTTCCGGCAAGAACTCCACCGTTGTTAGCAAACGCTTTGGCAAGCGAGGCAGTGTAGATTCCACTGTACTTATTAATTCCGAAATGCTCCAGAACTCCGCGTCCGGTTTTGCCCAGAACGCCAAACCCGTGCGAATCGTCTATGATTGGAACGGCGTCGAAACGGTCGCAAAGGTTCAAGATTAAGCCAACCGGCGACACGTCGCCATCCGTTGAAAATACGGAATCCGTGACCACAAATCGACGAGTAAACGCAGCGCAGCGCGAAAGTATTCTTTCTAAGTGATCCATGTCATTGTGCCGGAAAGGGTAGACTTTGCACCGGACTCCCTTTATCCCTTGCATGATTGAGGAATGCGCTCGCGCGTCCACTATTATCACGTCTTCCTCGCCGGCGAGCGTCACAAATATGCCGGTGTTTGCCTGATAACAGGAGGGAAAGACCAACGCGTCTTCCACCCCAATAAAAGCCGCCAGCCTTCTCTCGACGGTACGAAATAATTCGATGTAACCGTTTGCAACCGGCGAACCGCACATGGATGTCCCGTAACGCATAATGGCCTCCATCGCCGCTCTTTTTGTCTCTTCCGCCCTGGCTAATCCCAAGTAATTATTGGATGCCAAGTCGATGTAATCGTCTCCTTCAACTACATTGTAAAAAGGATTAAAGTTCATTTCTTCGATCAAAGGTCTCACCTGTTCCATTTGTGTTTTCATCTGTTGCAACATGACTATTTCACCATTCCTTTCATTATTTCTATACTTTTTATGACGTCGCCCACTGTCCTTACGCCCTTCAGCGACTCGTCCTGTATTTCAATGCCAAATTCCTCCTCCAGCTCGTTCCACAGCATAATTATGTCTAACGAGTCGAAATTCAAATCCATCTGAATGTCCGAATCCAGAGACACGCTTATGCCTTCTCTCGGCAAGCTGGATTCCACTATCTCTATAACTCTTTGTTCCATTGTCCGTCACCTCCATAACATCTCAAAGATTGTTTACTGTCCACCATGACAGTACATAAATTACAGTTCACGCATTTTGATTTATAAGCGCTGTCGCGCCCGATTTTTTTTACAAAGTCCGGCTCACAGATGAACGGTCTGCATAGGCTGACATAGTCCATCCCGCAGCCGAAAATCTCGTCCGCTGACCGGAATCCGCCGACTACCGCTACGGGGATTCGCGTATAACTTTTGGCAATCCGCGCATACTCCAGGTTGTACATCGGAGAGTACTTTTTAAATTGGCGCGCCGCAAACGGCAACGCGAACATTCGCCACAGGAAGCTTTTTTTACCATAAATGGGATTGTGCCTTATCGCTTTGATAGGTACGTCTCCCCTAATACTGTCGAGAGCGCGGTCTATCGTTCCGTAACTGACTTCTATCAGGTCAACCTTAATCCTGTCCAGCGCTTTTATCAGCCCTGGAAAATCCTGTTTTCCGTCGCGAGACCGGTCGACCGCGCCGCTCACCTTGACCCATATTGGGAAGTCTCCGCATTTTTCGCGTACTTTTTTTACAGTCAACTCCAGAAACAGTGTCGGATCGGAGAACTCGTCGCGCCTGTTGTTAACCGGCTTAAGCATGAACTGATGAAACAAATAGCCATGCGCGGCGTGAAGTTGTACGCCGTCAAATCCGGCTTGCATTGCAAAGCTCGCGCACTCTGCGAACTGTTCGGCGATTTTGTACACTTCACTTGTGGAGAGCGTTTTTGGAGTTTGCCCAAAATATCTGGATTTCAAACCGGATACCCCCACTATCGTTTCGCCGGTATTTGCCGTCGCTCTCCCCGCGTGCCCAATCTGGGCATAAATTTTGGCGCCATAAGAATGTACGGCAGCCGTTATATTTTTGAAAGCCTGGATCTTGCCTTCTTCGTCCAGCCCTGCCTGCCCGGGATGCATCGCCCTACCCTGTCTTGAAATATAAATGACGCCTGTAATTATGTGACGCACGCCATTTTTTGCCAGATTTTCGTAGAGCGCTTTATACTCTTCCGTCGGAACTCCCTGCTTGTCGGCCATACTTTCAAACGTTGCCGAACGTATTATTTCTGTTATCATTTCAATATCACCTCAAATATTATTTAAATTATTGCAAATTGTTATTTATCTAGTAAATCTGAGTACACAGGAATTTAGAGATTAAGTTTGCCAATTTACAATCGAGCGTAGGCGAGGCGGCTTTTGCGACTGAGCCGCGAAGGCGTAGTTAGACCTACGTCGAGCAAGGGGAGCAAAACCAACGAAGCATACGTTTGATTGCAAATTGGTACATCTATTCCTTAGAGTCTTTATGTAAGTCGAATAAGAATCCTACTAAAATGTATGTCACCAAAAATAAGAGCGTTGCGAGCTGGTCGTTGTAGATGCCGATAAAAGCAGCCTGTCCGCACGCGCATGCGCGGGAATTCGTCGCCAGAGAATAAGACGTTTTTTCGTACGCCGGGTTTTTGTAGTACAAAAACGCCGTCCATAATTCCAAAAACACCGTAAGCATGGCGAGAATCCAGAACGTTGACGAAAGCGGCACGGTAATGCACCCGCTCTTATAGATCGCGATGAACGCTATCGATGGCAAAAAAGAGGAAATCGCGCCAAACATCTTGGATTTTTCTATTCCATATTTAACGACGATGGTCTTCCTTCCCGCCGCTTTATCTCCCTCGTAATCCTTGAAGTAAGTGAAATATGTCATCAGCGCGTTCAGTAGCCATACCATGCTTAATATTGAAATTCTTTCTTTCGTAAAAAGCGGTCGGGCTACGGGACCGCACGCCAGAAACCCGAACACTGTACACATGGTGATTGTCAATCCGAAGACAACGTTGCCCCATATTCCTTTCCCTTTTGCGGGTTCATAAATTAAGTTCAGCCCGATCCCCGCAAGTAATGGCAGCAAAGCAAGCGGTTCGAGGTAGTAGTAGGTGATAAGCGAAACGCCAATGAGAACGGCGACCGAAACCGACAAAGCGGCGGCGATGTTCAGCTCTCCGGTTACCATCGGTCTGTGCGGCGCGTTAATCCTGTCTTCCTGAAGCCCCATAAAGTCGTTAAAAATCTGATTAATCCCCCAGCCCAGGAACAAAAAAATCAATATCAGTATTTTCTTTTCCGTCGATGGAATGACCTGAACGTCAGCGTAAAAAACCGGCGTCACATATTCATAGAACGAAACTCCCACCCATCCCGCTATTCCCGTCATGAAGGCATAGTAGAGCCGCATGGATTTTATATAAGCCTTAACAAATTTGAAGCAGTTATCCATTAATTTAACCTCCTGTTCCATACTGCTTAATTTCATAGCATTATGATATTTGTTACTTTTTTATTGGATAACACCCTGAATTACTAAAACTTATCTTTCATAAATACGCATTGAAATACGAAATAGCAAATCTAAAAATACACCCCAAAATCCGAGAATCACAAAATATATAAATTGACATAGAACAAAATAGTAATTACAATTAGAGAAAGCGTATTACGGAGGAATAAACTATTTAAAAGTAGGTCTTTATAAATGAACATTGTGCTACAAACGGATAGCGCCGATTATTTGATTCGTCCGCGCGTTAACGCGCTTTTGACGCAGGCGGTAAAAAAACCTGTGGTGATAGTTTGCGCCGGAGCAGGATATGGCAAGACGCGAGCGGTTTATGATTTTGTGTTTGAACACAAAATTCATGCTGTATGGATGCAGCTTTCAAATCGCGACAACGTTGCTTCGCGTTTTTGGGAAAATTTCGTCCGCGCCATCGCTCAGGTTAATGAATCTTTATCGGAAGACTTTAGCGAACTCGGGTTCCCGGATACGGAAGACAAGCTGAATCAGTACTTTCGTATGCATGATCGCGGCATGTCCAACCAAAAGTATATGGTCGTGCTGGATGATCTTCACGTTCTAAAAGATCAAGCTGTGACTCGTTTTGTTGAACACGCTATACACAACGCGCCGAATAGTGGGACAATTATCCTTATTTGTCGCGAGCTTCCAAAAATTAATTTAGTCGGGTTACAGACCAGACAACTTGTTTTCAGCGTACATGAAGAGGACCTGAGTTTCACCAAAAGCGAGCTATCCCAATATCTGAGTTTAGAGGGCTTGTCTTGTAATGCGCAAAGTTTGCGTGAAATATTTTTAGATACAAACGGTTGGGCTTTTGCGGTGAACCTGATAGCGCAGTCGCTCAAAAAGTCGCCCCTCTATTCGGGTTATGTTCGCAGCGCGATGAGAAATAATATCTTTCAGTTGATGGAAATGGAAGTATTCAACGTTATTCCAGAAAAACTGCGGCGTTTTTTAACGCGATTGTCTCTGGTGGAACACCTCTCAGCGGATTTAGTAGCGCTTTTAGCCGGAGACGATAAAAGCCTGTTGGATAAGCTAAAGGAGCAAAGCGCCTTTATACGCTTTAACAGTTATGCCAACACATACTTGATTCATCATCTGTTCTTGCATTTCCTGCGCGCAAAACAAACAATCCTTACCGAAAAGGAAAGGCGCGAAACGTACCAGACAGCGGCGGTATGGTGTAACCATAACGGATTTAAAATTGACGCTCTTATTTATTACGAAAATATAGGAGACTACGAATCTATCGTATCAATTTTCTTTGAGTTGCCTTCGCAAGTACCGCATGACATCGCGCTCCATGCTGCGGGAATCTTTGACCGCGCGCCTGCTGCGGCGTTTGACAAGGTAAGCTTCCTTGCCGTTATGCATGTGCGCGTTATCATGTGCCTTGGACTTTGGCAGGAAACGTTTGAACTGATGACTAATTACGAGGCAAAATTTTTACGTCTACCCGAGGATGACGCGTTCCGAAACCAAAATCTGGGTAGCATATACTATTGTTGGGGAATTGTACGGCTGCTGATGTCTATGTCAGATGACCGCTACGATTTTCATCATTACTTTGCAAAACAAGACGAATGCTTTACCAAATCTCCCGTCAATCCGGGGCAATTGGCTAACCATCCTGTCGGTCCATGGATAAGCCTGGTAGGTTCTTCCAAACTTGGCGCTTTGCAGGAATACATAGAAGCCTCAAACCGCGCAATGGAGCATACGTCACATTGCCTTAACGGTTGTATGGCGGGTAAAGATGATTTGGCTATGGGCGAATTATTGTTCTATAAAGGAGACGTTCGAGCGGCCGAACCTCTGTTTGTTCGTGGCTATGCGCGAGCGCGGGAATGCAACCAGTTTGAATTGGCTCACAGAGCGCTTTTTTATCTTATGCGAGCGGCAGTTTCGCAAGGAAATTGTATAAAAGCCAATCAGGCGTTGAAAGATATGGAAAACCAACTTGAAGAAAACAATTATTCAGTGCGTTTTACAACCTACGATATCGCTCTTGGATGGTATTACTGCATCCTTCAACAACCAGAGAGAGTTCCAAGTTGGCTTAATGAGAAGTTCGCGCCTTACGGACACGCATATTTTATCGAAAACTTCGCAAACCAAGTGAAGGCGCGTTATTGTTACCTGACAAAGAATTATGCCCCTTTGCTGACTTATATGGAAGAGCAAAAGCGACGGGAGTCAAGTCTATACGGTCGGGTGGAAATGCTGTTGATGGAAGCCAGCATACATTTTAAAAATAAAAATAAACCGGCGGCCTTCGCCGCATTGAACGCGGCTTATGAAAATGCGTCCCCCAATGAAATATTAATGCCATTCATCGAGTTAGGTAAAGACATGAACGCGCTTTCCGCCGCCGCCATGCGCGACCCTAATTGTGGCGTCCCCAAACCATGGCTGGAGACGGTCAATCGTAGATCGGCCTCTTATGCCAAGCATCAAAGGCTGTTGATTACTGAATACAAAAAGGTCAGCGGAATTGACGGCGATGTGGTTTTGTCCGCCCGCGAACAGGAAGTTTTGCGCGACATGTATCATGGACTTTCCCGCTCAGAAATCGCCGCAAATCAAAATCTGTCAATTAATACAGTAAAGCTATACATCAACAATATATACGAAAAATTAAACGCCTACAATATGGCTGACGTAATTCGAATAGCCGCCGAACGCAGGCTGGTTTAGAACACAATAACGATAAATAGAGGAGAAGAATATAAATATGGGCGGATTATTCGGAGCGTTTTCACAAACTTCCGTAGCTGAACGAATTAAACAAGAAAAAGAAAGCATCCTTGAGGACGTATATCTCGGATTATTTGCGCTTCAGCATAGAGGGCAGCAATCAGCGGGCATAGCATGGGCGGCTGACGATGACAGGATACAAAGTATAAAAACAGTCGGTTTGCTTGGAGGCATAGATATATCCCGATTGGACGGCATAAACAGCAACTCGGCTATAGGACAGGTAAGGGTCTCAAACAAAAGCGAATCATCTTTGCAAAATGCCCAACCGCTTACAATAAAGTATTCGCGCGGACATGTCGCGGTCGCTCATGATGGGATTCTAAGCAATACTGAAGAACTAACTCTAAAGCTTGAGAAAGACGGATCAATTTTTCAATCCGAATGCGATACGGAGCTTTTATTACATCTTATGGCGCATCAGCCTGATAAATGCCCAATAGATGCGCTATTAAGCTCGCTTCCATTATTAAAAGGCGGATTTGGCATGTTGCTTTTGCTTGAGGATAAAATGGTGGCGCTGAGAGACCCTTTCGGCTTTAAACCGCTTGTCCTCGGCAGCCGCGATAATACAATATATGCGGCGTCCGAGACATGCGCTCTTGATATTATTGGAGCGACCTTCATGCGCGAAGTTGAACCCGGAGAAGCCGTAGTGATATCAAGAGATAAAATTGAATCCGTTCGATTTGCGCCCCAGCTTGCAAATTCGTCAATATGCTCGTTCGAATATGTATACATAGCGCGCCCTGACAGCGTAATAGAAGGTAGATACGTTTACGCCGCGCGCAAAGAACTTGGCAGAATTCTTGCGAGAATGGATAAAAGTTTTAGCGCTTTTACGGATTTGGTAACGGGAATGCCTGACAGCGGAACCATTGCGGCTTTGGGATACGCGGAGGCTTCCGGTCTTCCGTACGATATAGCGGTAAGCATAAACCGATATGTTGGAAGGACTTTCATTCGTCCCACACTTCGTATACGCGAGCTTGGAGTGAAACTTAAGCTTAATCCAAGCGCTCGACTGTTAGCCGGCAAAAATGTGGTAATTGTAGATGATTCAATCGTGAGAGGGACGACTTCGAAGAAAGCGGTTTCAGTTATAAGAGAGAGCGGCCCGAAAGAAATCCACATGCGAATAGCCTCGCCTCCAGTGCGTTATCCGTGTCATTATGGCATTGACACTCGAAGCGCGGATACGTTAATCGCCTCCCGCATGGATATAAAGTCATTATGTTCGCATATCGGCGCGGATTCGTTGGAGTATGTAAATGAAAATGACTTGATTAACGCTATAGGACTACCTTCCTGTAAGATGTGTACTGCATGTTTTTCAGGATAATATCCACATAACAGTTGAGGAGGAATCATGGCAAATACAAACAAATCATCCATCAGTTACGAATCCGCCGGAGTTAGTATTGCGGCTGGCGACAATTGGGTTGAAATAATAAAAGAATTATCAAAAAAATATTCAAGCCCGAAAAACGCAAACGCCTCGATCGGAGGGTTCTCGGGGCTGTTTGACATCGGCGGAGGACAATACCTCGCCGCTTGCAGCGACGGAGTAGGAACGAAGGTTGAAATAGCAAGAGAGTACGCGCGACCCGGGTTTTACCGGGGACTTGGACAAGACCTCGTGGCAATGAACGCAAACGATCTTGTAACTTGCGGCGCAAAACCGCTATTTTTCCTTGATTATATAGCGTGCGGAAAGCTTAACGTTCCTTTGTTCACCGAAATAATTGATGGAATATTTGCCGCGTGCGCGGAGAGCTTGTGCATCCTTCTTGGCGGCGAAACGGCGGAGATGCCGGGCGTATACCCGGAGACCGGTTTTGACCTTGCGGGATTCAGCGTCGGAATCGTAAAGGAAGAAAATATTATAAACGGTTCTAAAATTGAAAAAGGGGATAAACTTATAGGAATTCCAAGCTCAGGACTCCACAGCAACGGATTTAGCCTTGCGCGCAAAGCGCTTTTCAGCAACGACGGACTTTCGCTCCGTCCCGATTCATATATAGGCGAATACAACGCGCCGCTTGCGGAAGTCTTGCTTACACCCACGAAACTATACGTAAAACAAACTTTGTCCATATTAGAGAGTTTTGAAGCGCGGGGCGCCGCGCACATCACTGGCGGAGGGCTTGAAGCAAATTGCATGAGGATTATACCGGCTGGACTATCCATAAGTATAGATTTCAATTCCTGGAAAAGGGAACATATATTTGACCTTGTAGCGAGCGCCGGAGTGACCGAGGATGAAATGAGGAAAGTTTTCAACCTGGGAATAGGCTTCGTTATAATAGCGTCGGACGCGCAAGCTCCAAAGATAGTGAAACATCTTGAAAACCTGAAAGAGTCACCGATAATTATTGGAGAAGTTATTTAATTAATATGACAAGAATAGCGATCCTTATATCGGGGCGCGGCTCGAATATGGAAGCTTTAGTCGATGCGATAAATAATGGAAAGCTCGACGCCGAGGTATGTTTTGTCGGAAGCGATAATGAAAACGCGAGAGGTATTCAAGTAGCGCGCGGTATGGGACTAAAAACCCGCATTTTTTCATACGAGGCGAATAACTCAGTTCAAGCGGAAGAGACCATGCTTCGGGATATTAATGAAAACAAAGTGGAATGGCTTATTCTTGCAGGTTTTATGCGAGTGCTTTCAAAGGATTTCGTAAAACGTATGGAAGGAAGGATCGTTAATATCCATCCATCTTTATTACCGTCTTTTAAGGGCGCTCATGCAATAGACGACGCGTTTCGACACGGCGTTAAAGTAACGGGCGTAACTATTCATCTGGTAGATGAATTTGTTGATAATGGTAAAATAATCGCTCAAAGGGCAATTGAAATAAAAGATGACGACACTGCTGAAACCCTCTCGGAGCGAATACACAAAATTGAACATTCTTTATATCCCGAAACCTTGTCTAAACTATTCACAAAAAAGGAGACTAAGAAATGAACAATAACCCGAAAGCCCTCATATCCGTGTGGCACAAGGACGGAATAACGGAACTTGCCGACGCGCTTATAAAAGCGGGATACGAAATACTATCCAGCTCGGGAACGGCGTCTCATTTACGAGAAAATGGGATAAACGCAACTGAAATAAGCGATATCACGGGAATTCCTTCGATTATGGGAGGAAGAGTAAAGACTCTGCACCCTTCGATTATGGGAGGTCTACTATCCCGCAGGGGAAATGCCGAGGATAATCTTGACAGGGAGAAATATAATATTCCTTTGATAGATGTAGTGGTCTGCAACTTATATCCTTTTGAGGAGACGGCGGAAAGCAGCGGGAACAATATTGAAGAGCTAACGGAAAAAATAGATGTTGGCGGAGTTAGCCTAATAAGGGCAGCGGCAAAGAACTATAAAGATGTAGCCGTCATTACTGATATAAACGACTACGACTTGATTAACCTTGAATTAGAGCTATACGGTAAAATCTCGCTGCAAACAAGAGAAAAGCTTGCGATAAAAGCTTTTGGAACGACCGCTTATTATGACGCGGTCATCGAAAAAGGTTTAAGCCGTATACTGTCAAAAGACAATGAAAGTTTTCAAAGCGCTAGAAACATACCTCTCAAGAAGCTGCAAAACCTTAGATATGGAGAGAATCCTTACCAGCAAGCGGCGCTTTATATACCTGCGCTTTGCGAAGGGAGCTCGCCTTTCGAGCAGCTTTGGGGCAAGGAGCTTTCATACAATAATATAATGGACCTGAACGCAATACTGAGCGCCGCCGAAATGTGGAGAGGTTCTGTGACGACTGTGATAATAAAACATACCACTCCATGCGGGATAGGGACGGATAAAACGCTTCAAAACGCGTATGAAAAAGCTCTCGCGTGCGACCCGATTTCAGCTTTTGGAGGAATAGTGGGGTTTACGGACATCGTCGATATCAAGACGGCAGAGTTGCTGAACAATCACTTTTATGAAGTCGTCGCCGCCCCTGATTTTGATGACGAGGCGCTTGCGCTTTTAAAGTCTAAAGCAAATCTAAGGCTTTTGAAATTAACCGATAATTTAAGGAACAAAGAACTCGTTACCGGTTGCAGAGCGGGGGTCCTAATTCAGCAGGATATTTTGCCTCCGTTGATTTCAAAAGACGACTGCCGCTGGATAGGAAAACCCAAATATGAATTGTGGGAAGAAATTGTTTTTGCATGGAAGTGCGCGTGGCTCACAAAAAGCAACGCGATAACGATAGTGAAGAATGGCGCCGCAATCGGCATTGGAGGCGGATTTACGAACCGGGTCGACGCCGCGCGTTTTGCCCTGTCGCGCGCGGGAGAAAACGCAAAAGATAGCATAATGGGAAGCGACGCCTTTTTACCTTTCCCGGACACCGTCGAGATAGCCCATGCCGCAGGCGTGTCAGTAATAGTTCAACCCGGCGGCTCAATAAGAGATATGGAAGTTGAAATTAGAGCGGAAGAACTTGGTATCACGATGTTAATAGCAGGCACAAGAACTTTTAGACACTAGGGCGTTTGTACTGAAGACAACTTTTAGCGAAACAGACTGCGCTCCATGCGCGCATTTGATAAAATTAACAATATGATACAAGATTATTGATCGCTACAGAAAAAAATGAAAGCAGGTGACGTTTTATGAATATTTTAGTAATAGGCTCGGGCGGGAGAGAACATGCAATAGTTTGCGCGCTTGCGAAATCAAAGATTTTCGAGACGCTTCCTCACGACGTAAAAAAACACCTTCATTCTGCTCCGGGAAATACGGGAATAGCTCAGAAAGCGCAATGCCACCAGGCTAATGTCAATGCGCCGGAAGAGATTCTCACTTTATGCCAAAAACATGAAATCGATCTGGCGATCGTTGGACCTGAAGCGCCTCTTATCGTTGGGGTTTCTGATATTTTGAGGAACAATGGAATAAAAGTTTTCGGCCCCGGCGCAAAAGGAGCAAGACTGGAGGGTAGCAAGTCATTCTCAAAACAATTCATGGTTAAAAATGGGATACCAACGGCTGATTACGATATATGCGGAACGCTGTCTCAATGTAAGGATGCGCTCATAAAAAGGCAGTCGGGAAAGCCATTCGTAATAAAAGCGGACGGGATTGCGGCTGGTAAAGGAGTGTTCCTTCCAGACACTTTCGACGAAGCTTACGATATTTGCAAGAGACTACTCGAAGGGCATTTACTCGGAGATGCGGGCAATAAGATTGTAATAGAAGATTTTACGGAAGGAAAAGAACTTACGCTTTTGGCAATGACGGACGGAACGGACGCTATTTTGCTTGAGCCAAGCCAGGATAATAAAAGAGTTTTCGATGGCAATAAGGGACCCAATACTGGTGGAATGGGAGCATACGCCCCTGTAAGCTGGGCTGATAAAGAACTCCTTTCTAAAATAACTTTAGAGGTTTTGAATCCAACCCTTATGGGATTAAAAAATGAAGGAGTTTTATATTGCGGCATTATATACATGGGGCTTATGATAAAACCGGACGGAGAGTTATGCTTATTGGAGTATAACACTCGCTTCGGAGATCCTGAAACGCAAGCAGTTTTACCTATTTTCAACGGAGATTTCGGAGAGGCTATCCTTGCCTGCTGTAACGGAACTCTAAACGAATATAAAAAGAATTACTCCCTTGCTTCTCAATCTGAAAACAACATCAAATCCTCAATTTGCGTAGTTTTAGCGTCCGGAGGCTACCCAATCTTTTTTGAACCCGGGAAAATGATTGAGGGGATAGCCGATGCGGAAGAAATCAGGGGAGTGGAAATATATCACGCAGGCACAAAAGCTGACGGCAAAGGTAATATTTTAACAACTGGCGGAAGAGTTCTCGGCGTCACGGCAATATCCGACAGTTTTGAAAACGCTCGCGCTCTTGTATATGAAGCAATTGGAAAGATTAGATTTGAAAAAATGCACTACAGAACCGACATAGGAATGCTGTCGTAGGGGTCGGCAACCTCGACGACCCGCCGTTGGGCTGCCGGAACGGTCCCGCTAGGGGACGACCCGTTGGGCGGACGTATGACGGTCCTCGTAGGGGTCGGCGTCCTCGACGACCCGTTGGGCGGACGTGTGACGGTCCTCGTAGGGGTCGGCGTCCTCGACGACCCGTTGGGCGGACGTGTGACGGTCCTCGTAGGGGTCGGCGTCCTCGACGACCCGCCCGTTATTAAAACGCAGGCAAACGCCGATTTTTCAGATGATGCATTATAAAAATAGAAAGGAACGTTTTGATGAATAACAACGAAGTACAGGTAGGAATAATCATGGGGTCAGCTTCTGATCTTGAACTTGCAAAAAAGGCCGGAGACGTTTTTGAATCTTTTGGGATCAAATATGAAGTTGGAATTGCAAGCGCTCATAGGACGCCTGAAGATGTGGCAAAGTATGCGCAAAGCGCGATTGACAGAGGGATCAAGGTCATAATCGCAATAGCGGGGCTATCAGCCGCACTTCCCGGAGTCATAGCGGCGCATACAAACCTTCCGGTAATTGGAGTACCGGCGGGCGGAGCTTCTCTTAGCGGAATGGACGCGCTCCTGTCAGTCGCCCAGATGCCTCCCGGGGTCCCCGTTGCCGCAGTTGGAATTGACGGCGCCAAAAACGCCGCCCTCATGGCTGTAAGAATATTGTCATTACTTGATAAAAAAATATCATCAAAACTTGAAAAATGGGTTGAAAATGCGGCGGCGGAAGTTCGCAAGAGCCGCGAAAAAATCACTATGCCACGAGTCCCGGACGATGTTTTTTAATCAATAAAGCTTTATAAACATGAATACCCGCAAGTCCTGATAGCGGCTTTGGCTAACTCGACTGTGGGATCAACATAATCGTGAGGGAAACTATACGACTGAACAATAATAGGTATTTCTGTGCAGCCCAGAACAAAATAATCTGCGCCGCGCGCTGACATTTCATCAGTGATAATATTGAACTTCCTGATGATTTCTTTCATGTCCGCTTTTGCTTTTACGTCCAAAATGAGTTGCCCCAGTATTTGCTGATCTTCATCCAGCGGCTTAATATAATTAATACCCATTTTTTCAAATACTCCCGAAATAATCCCGCTTTTTGCGGTTCCTACGGTTGAGAGAATGCCCGCCGTTTTGCCTAAGTGGCGGTCAAGGCAGACTTTAGCCGCTATTTCTATCATGTTCAGGAATACAATATGCGGAGGTATATCCAATTTAGGCAGAAAATAATGAGCAGTGTTACACGGCATGATCATACATTCCACGCCGCATCCATCCAATTTTCGCACCGATTCCATAAGCGCCTCAATCGGACACTCCCCGCCACTGAGGATGGCCGACGTACGATCGGGAATCTGTGGGTGGTTGTCCACAAAAATGCGCATGTTTTCCTGATCCGATTTTGCGTCGGTATAATTGAGTATCTTTTGCAGCAAATCAACGGTCGCTTGCGGTCCCATTCCGCCTATTATTCCCAAAACTTTCTTAGTATTGTTCATATTCTCAACTCCACTTTCTCGATTTAATATGAGACTTAAAAAACTCCATTTTTGTAAAGGGGCGCCTGAACCTACATACTTGAAGTAGGGGGGTAAATAGAACCCTATATAATGTAGGGGGTAAATAGAACCCCCTACAATTATATATTATTTATTTGCTTTTTCTTCTGACTAATGTTAAGGCGGGGAGAATTACAAACGCGGCAAGCACTATGCCAGCGTTGCATCCACTGCCGCCTGATCTGCGTATGGGCTCGGGTTCGGGCTCGGGCTCAGTATCGGGCGATTCGAATCTGCCATATTTTTCTAAAATTGCAAGCGTTTCATCAATAGGCAGCGCTCTGCGCGTCGTTCCGCCGCTTGTGGTGTCCTCCGCCATAAATAGCGAATTGATGATAGCTTCTTCAGTCGCCTCTATGACAGCCTGAAACAAAGGCGACATTGCGTCGTTATGGACCATATCGGCGCTGATACAACCATTGGTCGAAGCTATAGACGGCGCGGACATCGGCATCCTGATTCCGGGCGCGGTGGAAAAGGCTATGATATAATCGCCGCTGCCGTTGGAGTATACGCTGCCTGTTTTACCTAGACCGGCGAACGCTCTTTTGCTCAAACGCTCAAGATTTCTAAAGTCAAGCGGGGCGTCGGTAGCGACAACAATCATGCATGAGCCGTCGGGGTTTTCGATTTGACCCCATTGCTGTTCAACTGCATTTTTGTTGGGGTAACCGGGATAAAGGGGATTACCGTCTTCGCCAAGTATATTGCTAAGCTCAACGCCCACAGGGGCGCCGTTAATCTCCAGCACGCCGCCAAAATTGGTCTGCACCAAAACGCCCACAGTCCAACCGCCGAGCGAATCGGGCAGCACGCGTGAAGCCGTACCTATTCCGCCCTTAAAACTAAACGCGGTAGTGCCCATTCCCGCGCCAACAACGCCTTCTTGAACCGGTCCGTCTTTAGCTTCTTTAATAGCTTGGACCACGTGTTCTTTTGTTACGTGACGCCCGACAATGTCGTTTAAACCGCTGTCGTTTGTTTCTCCAACAATGCCGTTTACGCTTGCCGCTGTGGCGTTTGATTCCAATGTAAAGTCGATGATGCCTTCCAGCCCGGCGGCGATACTTAAAGTATTGGTAAGCACTATCGGAGTTTCAATATTACCAAGTTCCGCTATTTGCGTACTCCCTGCCATTTTGCCAAAACCGTTGCCCTGGAAGTAAGCGGCTGGAACTTTATTTTGAAATATGTTGCCCTCGTAGGGGACAATAGCTGTCACGCCGGTGCAAATGCCAACGTCTGGAGAGCGTAAAGCAGGCTCGTACAAGGACACTTGTCCTACAAGAACGCCCTCGACATCTGTGATAGCGTTGTTTGCGCCAGGTACCATCACGCCAATCTTAACGCCATATTCGCGCGGACGTTTTCTCTCGGCTTCTGTCTGCGCCTCGTTTGCAAATAAGGCGCACAGCGCCGCTAATAAAATAACGCTACATATATTACGAAACACACGAAACATTATAAATCCTCCTTAAATAATAATTAAATTTGCACCTGCAAAGGCAGGCTTGATTCATTAGTTGATATAATTGCCGACTGTCGAATTTGATTTAATCACGGCGCCGGTATGTATTTGCCGTATTGTTCCATAATATCAAGCGTTACATCAATAGGCAGAGCCCTGCGCGTTGTAGTGCCAACCGTTATGTCGGTCGCTTTAAACAGCGAATTGATTATTGCTTCTTCCGTTGCGTCTACGACTGCTTGAAACAATCCACCCATACGATCGTTATGGACTACGTTGGCTTGGACAATTCTGCTGCTTGGCATGGCGTGGGGAACCCTATTGGCGGTGGAAAACGCTATGATGTAGTCACCGCTGCCGTTGGAATAGGCGCTGCCTGTTTTACCAAGCCCGACGAACGCCCTTTTGCACAGGCGTTCCAGATTTCTGCTGTCGAGCGGGGCGTCGGTGGCGACAACGATCATGCATGAACCATCGACGTCCGCGATTTGCTGCCATCCTGCGGCTGCATTTGATGGAGAGGAATAGGTGTATGGCCATCTTGGATCTGTACCGCCCAATTTAGCCAGCTCGATGCCCACCGGAACTCCATTGATACTCAGCACGCCGCCGAAGTTGGTCTGCACCAGTACTCCTATGGTCCAGCCGCCTGCGTTTGCGGGAAGTATTCGCGAGGACGTTCCAATGCCGCCCTTTAGGCTGAAAGCGGAAGTTCCTCTGCCCGCGCCCACGACGCCTTCTTCCACCGGTCCGCCTTTAGCCGCTTTAATAGCTTGCACCACATGCTCTTTCGTCACGTGGCGTCCGCGAATATCGTTCAAGCCGCTGTCGTTCGTTTCGCCAACAACGCCGTTTACGCTGCGAACGCCGCTGTTTTCGGGAAATTCTACGGTGAAGTCGATAAGACCCTCCAACCCTGCCGCTATACTCAATGTGTTGGTAAGTATGATGGGAGTTTCAATATTGCCAAGTTCCCCTATCTGCGTACCTCCGGCCATTTTACCGAAACCGTTTCCTCGGAAGTATGCGGCTGGAACTTTGTTTTGAAAGATATTGCCTGCGTAGGGGACAATAGCTGTCACACCTGTGTTAATACGATTTGGAATATCAACCACATCCGTATGTCCGACCAATACGCCCGGAACGTCGGTTATGGCATTAAGCGCGCCCGGCGCCATTACTCCAAATTTGATCCCATACTCGCGCGCGCGTTTCCTCTCGACTGCGGCCTGCGCCGGGTCAGCCGCCAAGGCGCACAGTGCCGCTAACATAATAATACTACACATAATTCGAAATACGCGAAACATAAATAAATCCTCCTCTATTTTGATAAAATTGCCACCTACAAAGGTGGTAAGCGTATTTTATAATATTTTACGTTTTTCATGTATTCAATTTCTAATTTGTTTTTAGAACATGGGCGCTAAAATGTATATTGATATCCATAGTAAAGTTTGATATACCAGATGTGTAACAGATTGTTTTGTACTTGCTTACTGGTAGTAAGCATTACCTGAACCAGATATCGTATCTGCTGCGCGAATTAATTGGAATACTGATGATAGTAGTGATAGAATATTGTTAAGAGGGTCCGGAAGTTCCGGAAGCTGTCAAGGGGAATGCCCCCGGAAGGGGGTGATGCGAAATGGCTAAAATAATAGAGCTCCTACGAGTTTTCATAGAACTCGCAAGAGCTGTAGCGGAATTAATCCGTACTATTATTGAACTAATTCGAACCTTCACTCGGGCGTAAGTCCGGTTGAGGGTCAGATCCCTCAACTGGCAGCCCATCTTAACCGCTCGCCTACCCTCTTGGGCGGGCTTATTTGTATTATTACACTTATCGACAATTTGTCAATATATTTTTAAATTCTATTGCCCAATTAGGGGCGCAGACCACGGAAATGTCAATTAGTTTAGCAAAGAAAGAACAAGAAACAATGGCAGTGGAATTATTTGGATTAGAAAAAACGTTATAACCATATCAAAATCGTAAAAATATAATATAATTTTGAGCAAACAATGTTTAGAATTCAAACCACGCGATGAAATGTCATATAAGGAAGGTAAAGTAATGGAAATGATTTTACAAGTGTCAACCAAAAACGGGGGTCGTTATATATGAAGCTTGAGGTTGGCAATGAATAACCAAACTTATTTCATAAGCTATAATTCAAAATCGGATCACGACGTTAAGTGGGCGGTTTGGATTGAGTATATTCTGCGCGAAATCGTAGGTGGCAAAACGATAATGCAGGAATACGATTTTCACCCGGGATGTAATTTTAAGGCTCTCATGGACGACGCTCTGAAAGAGGCGGATATAGTAATTTGCGTCCTGACGCGCGCCTATATGGAATCTAGCAATTGTCGGGAGGAATGGACTAATGCCGAACGTATTATCCCTGTTAAATGCGACGATTGCAAACCTAAGGGTTTGTTGAAATCATGCGTTTATATAAACTTATTCGGACTGGATAAAAGCGCAGCCAGTAAAAAACTTGTTGAAGGATTGCGTGTGAAAACCCGCCCCGATGAGGAACCGGATTTCCCTTTCACGTCTGGTAAAACCATGCCGGATGAACCGATATACCCCGGCTTTCCCGCAAATAACCTTCCCCCGCGCTATACCCGCTTTTCTGGACGCGATGGCGTGATAAACAGCATTCGCGATCAATTAGGCGCTACAGGCGGCAAGATTTGTCTGAAGCAAACGATTGCGGGGCTTGGCGGCGTCGGCAAGACACAAATTGCTCTGGAATACGCCCATAGATTTGCAGCGGATTATACGGACGCGATTTGGTGGATAAACGCCTCGTCGGATATAACGATATTCGCCGACTGTATGGCATTTGCCAAAGAATTCAAACTGGTTGGCGAAACCGAGCAGTTGGATACGACAGAGCTTGGCAAGCGCCTGCAGAATTGGCAGAACAAAAACAGTTCATGGCTATTCATTTTTGATAATGTGGAAAAAGAGGAAAGCGTCGCGCCTTATGTCTCGCAACTGCATC
>Ga0099364_10003338_pt1 | contig 24911 bp, 21 predicted proteins | sample TergutTh196P3_FD_73070 | JGI IMG/M metagenome (GOLD analysis project Ga0099364, IMG submission 73070) | Microcerotermes parvus P3 segment gut microbial communities from Pointe-Noire, Republic of the Congo - Th196 P3 | ecosystem: Host-associated > Arthropoda: Insects > Digestive system > Gut ...
ATATAATTGAAAAAGCAATTATATAATTGGTTTTTCAATTATATAATTGGTTTTTTGGTAGCAAAATCGCTTAAACAACAGATAAATAGGGAGTTCCTTAAATAAATTGCTAAAACGTTACTGAAATTGCAAAAAGAATTATGACATTTTGTCTACATTTGCTCGGGAGTAAAATCTATAAATGTCCTGCTGAACTCGTTTCAGCATCCCCTAATTAAAAAAGAGATTCCGAAACAAGTTCGGAATGACATATTTCTATAAATGTCCTGCTGAACTTGTTTCAGCATCTATATAATTTTATAAGTATTTTTATTTGATTCTAATTTTTTGTCCGATGCTGATTCTATCGGGTTTTAAATCTTTATTTAGAGATAGTATTTTATCAACGGTGGTGGAGTATTTTAGGGCGATTCTATATAAATTTTCGCCTTGTGCTACTGTATGTATCCTTACGTCACTGCTTTTATTAGTGTTTTTAATAGTATTATTAGTGGTTGTAGTTTTATTTTGATTAGCGTTAGAAGGGGTAGTATTATTGTTTGGAATAATTAGTATTTCGCCGACTAATACGTTATCGTTTTTGATATTTGGATTTAGTTCTTTAATAACTTTTTCAGTAGTATTATGCATTTCTGCTATATTGGATAAATTGTCGTTTTCTTCAACTTTATAGGTTATAATTTCAGGTAAAGCAAGCACAGGTTTAGTATTATTGTTATTATTTTCTATTCTTTTTAGCCGATTTTTTTCTGCTTCAAAGCCCGATATAACAATAGTTCTTCCTTCTTCTACGGTATCTTGGTCTATAGGAATATTGTTCCAATTTCTAATACCTGCAGGGCTAATATTATGTTTTTCTGCTATATCATAAATAGATTCATTAGTAATAGTAACATAATAATTTTCATTAGCATTAAGGACTGAAGATTTAAGAACAAGTTCGTTATCTGCTAACATTAAGTTAGATTGTTCAAATGTTTTACCGCCGATAGGAATTTTAATAATACTATTATTTGGCAGGTTAATATATTTAGCATCAAGAAAATTATATTTAATAAGTTCATCAATAGATACGTTATATTTTTCAGAGACACTAATAATGGTCTCATTTTTTCCAACTTTATGTTCTAATAAAGGTCGTTTTATTTCATCGGGTAGTTTAGCAAAATTGACTTTAAAGTTTTTTCCTGAGCCAGGTGGTATTCTTAATGGATAATATTTTCTGTCAGGTGGCGTTATATCGTATAATAGTTCGGGATTAAGTTCTTTAATTTCCATAATACCGACTCCAATACATTGAGCAATAGCAGATAAATTAGTTGCTTGTTCTATTTCTAAAATATCAAATTTGAATTCAGGTAAATAATTTAATTTAGTAACATCAATGCCGTATTCTTCAGGATTAGAAGTTATGCGAAGAACAGCAAGAAATAAAGGCACATATTCACGTGCTTCTTTTGGCATATTGATATTTTTCTGATTTCTAATATCCCAATAAGTTGGCTTCGACGAATTGCATTGCCTTAATGCTCTACTTACATTTCCCCAACCCCAATTATAAGCATTAAGTGCAAGATACCAATCACCGAAATTAAGATAAAGGTCACGTAAATATCGCATAGCAGCACGAGTAGATTTAACAGGGTCACGTCTTTCATCAACATAAATAGATTGCTTTTTATTTAGATTATAATCTATTCCCGTAAGATACATAAATTGCCATAGTCCGAGTGCGCCTGCTTTTGATTCTATAGTAGGGTTCAAACCACTTTCAATAAACGTTAAAAGCAATAATTCATTAGGCATTCCTTCTTTTTCTGCAATGTTTCGCATAAGTGGGAACCACTTACTTGACCTTTCTATCCAACGAGGGATATATCCTCTGCCACTTCCTTTAAGCAGTATTTCTATTTGCCTTTCTACTGCTTGGTTCTCTGCCATTGGTATTTGCAACTCGTCTATATTCGGAATAGCAAAAATATATTTATCGGAAGTATCAGCACTCGGCGGCTTTGTATAATTACTATGTTCTACACTATCACCTATAACGCTATCAGTAGTAACTAAATTATCCGTTGAATCTTTTTCAATTATTTTATATTTCGGCGAAATAAGTAAATCGGGGGATTCTATATTTTTTGTAATTGCTGCATAATCATCTATCACATTGCTTAACAATTCTATATAAATTTCATTATCTTCAATGTGATAACTTGCTAACTTATTTAGTTCAATTAGGGCGGTTTCAAAGTATTTTATTGCTTCTGTTGTATCTTGTTTTCCGATGACGATTAGTCCTTTTATGTATGTTTGTCTGATATTTTCTATTTTATTTTCAATCATTTCATCGGTTATAGTTTTTACTGCTTTAGGGTTATCAAGTGATGAGTATTTATCAGGAAACTTTGGTTTTGGTTTTTTATTTTGTTGTTTTGGTGATATTTTTTTATTAGTTGATTGCGAATACAATGCCGAATAATTAGCACTTATATAGCCAAATAAACAAAAAATTACTAATGTTAATAAGATTTTTATTTTACATAATTTCATAAAAAAACCTCATATTAAATTATACAATATGCAAATATACGTTTTTTTTGAAAAATTATTATATTTGTATTTATTTTTTAATGTTTTTTGATGAATAATACAATATTTAACAAATTATCGCCTAAAGAAACAAAGTTTTTCCCCTTGTTGGAAGAATTTGCAGAAATTATTATGCAAGTATCAACTTTAATAACTGAATGCGTAACTAACTACCAATACGATGCTGCATTAGAACTTTTTAAAAAAATTAAAGAACAAGAAAGACGTGGTGATAGATTATTAGCCGATATTTTTGAGAAATTAAATACTACCTTTATCACTCCCTTCGACAGAGAAGATATCCATAATTTAGCAAATACTTTGGACGATGTAACAGACAACATTAATAGTTGTGCTAAAAGAATAGTAATGTATCATCCAATTAAAATTCCTGAAAGCGCTGTAAAATTAGGACGCATATTGATTGATGGTGCAGAAATTTTAAAAAAAGCAGTTAAAAAACTCGCTACACTAAAAAAAGATGCCGATACATTAAAAGAATACTGTAATCAGTTGCATCTATTCGAAAACGAAGCCGATGATATTTATGAATCATTTATTATAGATTTGTTTAAAACAGAAACAGATGCTGTTGAAATAATTAAATTAAAAGAAATTATGCACGAGTTAGAAGATGCCGCCGATACAATAGAAAAAGTAGGTAAAGTTATTAAAACCATTATTGTAAAATACGCATAATATAAGTCCCCTATAAAAAAGTATTTTTGTATATTCTGTTATGCCGAACTTGATTAAAAAATTATTCATATAAATAAGCGAATTTTGTGTTATACACAGAATAATAGATTTTTGCATCAATTACCTAAATTTTATGCAAATTATAAAACTCTTTAAGTTCCTTTTTTTCTCTTTCTGATAAGTTATGCCATCTTATTCCTTGTATTGCTCCTTCAAGCCCGCATAATCTATGGTAGCAGGCAGATGAATCTACATCCTGTATTTTTAACCAGGCGATTCTACTTCCTACATTTTTTAAGTCATTATATGAATTAATTCCAACTTGGTTTAGTTGCTTTTCTACTACTTTCCCAATGTTTATTAAATCTGATAGTTTATCCATTTTTATATATTATTTTATAAGTTTTCTTAAATCGTTTATTTCTTTTTTTTCTAAAAAGCGATATTTCCCACGTGCTAATCCTTTTGTAGAAAGATTATAGTAATACTTCCTATCTAATGATTTAACTTCGTAACCTGCGGCTTCGAACATTTTACGTATTTCGTGATTTTTGCCTTCTGTTAGAGTTATAGTTGCCTTGTGCTTGTTTTCAGGATCTATAAAAACATCACAGGGCGAAGTTACTATATTATCTCCTATATCAATACCATTAGCAATTTTTTGTGCATCTGTTGAAGTTAATACTTTATCTAATTTTGCATTATATATACGTTTAATTTTATATTTAGGGTGCATCAAAACATTTGCTAATTCACCATCATTAGTAAATAAAAGCACTCCCGTAGTATTCCTATCCAAACGTCCAACAGGAAAAACTCTATCGTGCATTTTCACAATATCCATAACAGTTTTCCTTCCTTTTTCATCAGAGGTAGACGTTATGCAGTTTTTAGGCTTATTTAACAAAATGTATATATGCTTATGGGTAACGTAAATAGTTTTCCCGCTAACAACGACATTGTCGTCTGTAAATATTTTAGTTCCGAGTTCGGTAACAATTTTTTTATTTACTTTAACTTCGCCGTTCTGTATTAACTCATCGGCTTTTCTTCTTGAAGTAAACCCTGCTTCAGCAATATATTTATTAAGTCGGATTAATTCTTTTTTATTATGATTAGTTTTGCTTATTTTCATAATTATTAATTTATATATATGCAATATAAGATTTATTACACAAAATATAATAAAAAATACTTAATTAATGTGAACTATAAAAATACAATGCCGTGTCAAACACAGAATAGCAGAAAATAGTTTTTTTATTTAGAAATAATTTTGTATTTTTGTATTTATAATGTAAAAATTAAATTAATCATTTTTTTTATAATAACGGAGAAATAAATGGAAGCAATTGGCTTTGCTTATTTGGCTGCGGGAATTGGCGCAGGTTTAGTTGTTATAGGTGCAGGACTTGGAATATCAAGTATCGGCTCCGCTGCATTAGAAGCAATGGGACGTCAGCCCGAGGCAGGAAATGCATTAAGAACAACAATGATAATTGCTGCTGCATTAATAGAAGGTGTTGCCTTCTTTGCGGCAGTTATATGTCTATTACTGGTATTGAAATAATACGTAATAGCATTTTTTTAACGATGTAATTAAGAGTGTGGTATATCTGCACTCTTGCATCGGAAAGTTTTAGTAATCAATAGAGGAACTATGGATTTTCTTAGTGTTCAGCCAGGATTGTTATTCTGGTCTATAATAAACTTTCTATTTTTTCTTGTTGTATTGTATTTTATTGGAGGAAAAAACTTCATAAAAAATATAAATGAACGAGAAAGTTTAATTCAAAGTGCGTTGAGCCAAGCAGACGAAAAAAAAGAAACAATGGAACGTCTCGCAAACGAACACGCACAAAAAATGCTTGAAGCACAAAATGTTATAGACGAAACTATAAAAAAAGCAAAAGAGCAATCTTTACTTCAAGCACAGCAAATCATCGATGAAGCAAAAAAACAAAAAGAAAATATCATCAACGATGCTACTGCTGAAATAGAAAGAAATAAAAAAGTCGCTTTGCAGTCAATCAAAACTGAAGTCGCAGATTTAGTTATGTCTGCCACAGAAAAAATTATTGAAAACAAACTCGATAAAGAAAAAGATAAAGAACTAATTGATAAGTATTTAGTAGCATTATCTAAAAATTAATTATTTGTTTTCATATATTATATTTGTCCTATTTTAATTGCAAAATAATGGACTTATTATATGTTTTTAAAGTATAAATAATTCTATATATGCACATCTAAATCTGTCATACTGAACTTGTTTCAGCATCTGCATAAAATTAGGAATTATACAGCAAGGGGGCAAGCCCCCTTGTTAAAATAACGATTATTTAACACGGGGGCTTGCCCCCGTGATGCTTTTTTAATTATATAATCGTTTATCCAATTTATAAATCGGATAAGCAATTTATTAACAAAATTGTCATTTTGTCAATTGAAAAAGCAATTATATAATCGGAAAACCAATTATATAATTGAAAAACCAATTTATATAATTGGTTTTTGGCTAATAAAACGCAATTTCCAATTATATAATTGAAAAAGCAATTATATAATTGGTTTACCGATTATATAATTGGTTTTTTGGTATATAAATCGCTTAAACAACAGATAAATTGGGAGTTCCCTAAATAAATTGCTAAAACGTTACTAATAATTGGAAAAAGAGTTGTGACATTTTGTCCACTTTTGCTCGGTAGTAAAATCTATAAAAGTCCTGCTGAACTCGTTTCAGCATCTCATAATTCATCACGGGGATTCATCCCCGTGTTAAATAATGTGAATGACGTTTTTTAGAGGTTGCCTACTTATTATAATGTGATAAAAGCCCGTCGAGTAGCCAATTTGCTATTGCTTGTCGGTTGTTTGGATTTAGAAAACGTTGTTGGTCTGCATTGTTTTGTATATTGCCTAATTCTATAAAAATAGCATCTAAAGTAGTGTTTCTTAATGTAAATAAATCTCTTTCATATATCTTTCCTTTATAACCGCGTCCTGGCTGTGCTTTATTATATTTTTGTTCAATAGTTTTTAGCAAAGAATTATTAATTTTTTCGCTTGTTTTAGAACCCTCTCTATGATAGAAAAATATATCCACCCGTTTATCTTCATTACGAGAATCTATATGTATTTCAATTAGAAGTTGGTGTGTATATAATTTTTTATTTTTGCTATAATAATCATTAACAATATCGGTTCGTTGCTTTAATCTATCAATTTGTATATTAGAAATGCTATCGCCATTTATCAGCACTTCTTTTCCACCATTTTTTAATATAATATCATCTCTTATGCCATCATTAGCGTCTTGGACAATCATATAAACATCAGCACCATTGTCTCGCAAGTTTTTAGTTAATCGGAGTGCTACATCGTAGGCGTATTCGTGTTCGTGGAGTTTATTGCCGTTATAACTTGCTACTGCACCAGGGTCAGGTCCTCCGTGTCCTGGTATAATATAAAACGCAAAGCCTTTTAATTTTTTGCTTTTTAATTTATAATTAGCATCTTTGAGTAGATATGAATAATCTATTTTAGGAACAGTATCTTTTTTATTGGTATTATTTTTTTTTGCAGAGATTAAATTGGCATCTATTAAATGCAATTCAAAAGGCACCCATAATTCTTTTGTTTCTTGATATTTTCCTTTTTTTACATTTGCATTTTGGACGAGATGATTATATTCTTCTATTTTTTTCGCAGTAGGATAATCTATTTTTAATGTAGAACGAATAGTATGTCCATCAAACTTAACAACAGAAATAGGAACTATATATCTTTCATTTAATAACACTCCGCCATTTCTATCAAACTTATCAGCATTTAATTTTTGAAAATACTCTATATTTTTTAAGTTGCCTTGCAATTTATATTTTTTTAATAATTGCAATACTCCATTGCCTTTTTCAGCAACGATGGTTAGTTGTTGTGCGGCAATGCTGTAACTACATATAAGCAAAAAAATAGTAAATAATAATTTTATTAGTCGCATTTTTGCAAAAATAAGAAAAATACATTATTTACAATCTTCTATACCTAAACATTAACACTAATTATAATTTTTTTATTTGTTTCTAATTCTTTAATTTGGTCGTTAGTAAGTTCTTTTATGGCGTTTGCTACTAATTGTGTATCTTTGCCGAACTTTTTGCCGATTGTTTTGAAGTTTGGCTTTGCTGTTTTAGATACAATGTTGCTATCGTCAGTAATAAACTCAATTTCTTTAATATTCAATTCCTCTTTAATTATGTCTTCTACCATTTGTATATCTCTGCGTTGAGTAGGTGAGTTAATAGGAATAAGTATTTTATTTAGTGGTTGTCGGATTCTAATTTTAGATTTTTCGCGCAAAAAACGTGCAATAGATACAATTTTCTGTGCAGTATCCATTCTACGTTCTAAATCTTTATCTATTAGTTCAGGATTAGAAACAGGCATATCTACAAGGTGTATAGATATTGGTTTTACATTTTCTATATATTTGGGATTGCAGTTTTCTTTCATAATTGCAAAAATACGAAAAAATAATATATAAGTATCCTAAAAATGTCAAGCACGGCATAACTTTTTAGATGCCAAAATTTAATTATATTTTGCTTATAAAACAATGAATATCTGTATTTTCTATAATTGCTTCAAAAATCATTTCCCATATCTCTATTAAAAATAAAATACTTACTAAAAATTAAAAATTGGCACGCATTTTGAGAGTTATTATGTATTGTTTATTAAGATAAATATTTTTTTTATAATATATAATAATATATCGGAGGATATATGTTCGTTTGCTCAGAAGCATCCATCAGGAGTTTAATAATACACTCCGTTGGGAACAAGTTAAAGGGCGATACTTTCATACTATCTAATTCCACAGCATCAATAGGAAGTGAATTAGAAGAAGTATTGCAAAAGTTTATGTTTAGTCCATTTAGGTCTAACGAACTTTATAATTTTAGTAATCTAAATAATAATTCTGTTTATAATTCTATAAAACAGATGTTTGGCTCGTCAAATTCATTTACTTCAGAGTCAAAAAAAATAGCAAAAACGCTATTCGAAAAAACAAATAATCCAAAAGTAAATGGCGGAAATCTATTTATTGCTCATTTTAAAGATATGATTTTTAACGATGAGTTAGTGAATGCCATTGGAATATTTAAAACAGAATCTGCTGATACGTTTTTGAAAATACGCTCCGCAGATGATAAATTGCTCGTAGAACGAGATGCTGGTATTAACATCTCAAAGATGGCTAAAGGCGCAATAATATTCAATATTGCAAGCCAAGAAGAAAATGGTTATCTAATTAGTTTGTTAGATAAACGAAGCAAAAACGAAGAAATTGCATACTGGAGCGAAAGTTTTCTTAATGTAATTCCTTATAAAGACGATTATTATCAAACTAAAAACACAATGACTTGTGTTTGTGATTTTGTCTCGCACACGCTTCCTGAGGCATATAAAATGGACAAATCCGAAACATCTGCTCTATTGCATACTTCTTTGGAATACTTCAAAGAAAATGATGAATTTGCTTGGAACGAGTTCGCTAAAGAAGTGTTTGTCACCCCTCAAGTAATTAGTGAATTAGAATTGCACAAAACTAAATACGAAAAGGAAAATGATTTAGATATCGCTGAAACATTTACAATAAATGTTCCTGCTGTCAAAAAAGAAGCAAAATTATTTAGGTCTATTATAAAATTAGACGACAAGTTTGATATAATTATACACAAAGATAATGAAAACTTGATTCGCGGCAAAGATGCTGCAACGGGCTTGAATTTTTATCAATTATTGTTTAAGAACGAAGAATAGTTTTTGCAATTATATTGTTACACTTGCGAGCCAAACTAACGGCTCGCAAGAACAATATTATTATGAGTTAATTAAAGTGTTAATTGGCTTAACTTGACGTTATTATGACTTAACTATAATATTGTATGTAATCACCTAATTTTCTTAAAAAACGTATTTTTGTATAGTGATTTTTAAGTGTTTACATATCAATAACTTACAGCGTTATTTTTTGACTTTCAACATTTGGCTAAAAAATTATTTTTTTAAGATACAAAAATAATATTTTTATAATTTTGTAATTTTGCATAATTTATAATTACTAATACATAAAACTATGAAAATTTTTGTTGCTATATTGATTTTATTATTTGTTGGTGGAGTTGTTTTTTCTGCTTGTAGTTGGACTTCTGGCTCGCAAGAAGGTTTAGTTTTTCCTGAAGAAAACATTAGTTATTTACTGCACGTCAAACCTTTTTTAGAGCAAAACTGTTCTTATTCGCCTTGTCATAGTTATGCTAATTTTGCAGGTGGAATTTGCCTTATAGAATATCATCAAGTAATTGCTGTTGCAAATTTCATAATTCCTGCAAATCCAGATGTAAGTCGGTTTGTTCAGATATTGGAGGAAAAAGGTGTTCCGCATTATACTTATTTTTACAGGAAAAATATAACAGAAAACCACACAAAAGGTGTCCGTCAATGGATAAAAGAAGGCGCTATTAATCAGTAGTTTTCTTGTTTTATAATGTATAATATGATATATTTTGTTTCTGATATTCACTTAGGTTTCTATAAAAGAGACCAAGATAAAATAATTGAAAATAGTTTTTTAAACTTTCTTGACACAATAGAAAAAGATTGCACTACTTTAATTCTGCTTGGTGATATTTTTGATTATTGGTTTGAATATAAGTTTACAATTCCGAAATACTACTATCGCACACTTGCTAAATTAGAACACTTTGTATCTAAAAACATTAATGTTATTTACATTATGGGCAACCACGATTTTGGTCACAAAACATTTTTTTTAGAGGAGTTGGGTATAAAAATTAGTAAAAAAGATTTGAATATAGAACTAATGGAAAAGAAATTTTTCCTTACACACGGAGACGATAAATTGCCAAAAGATTATGGTTATAAAATACTAAAAAAGGTACTTAATAATAAAACTTGCCAATTTTTATTTTCTACTATTCATCCTACATTAGCAATAGGAATTGCTAAATTTTGTTCTAAATCAAGCAGAAAATATAGAACCGATACTACTAATGTTACTGATAATAAAGACGACAAACTTATTTCTTTTGCAGAAAAAATTATTAATCAAAATTATGATTTTATTGTAATAGGACACACCCATAAAGCATTGCATATAGATATTCAAAGAGCGGATAAAAGTTTTGGAACATACATTAATCTTGGTTCTTGGCTTAATGCTCCACATTATGCTAAATTTGATGGCAAAAAGATAGAATTAAATGCCGTAAAATAATAAAATTTGGAGAGTGTTACTTATAGGTTGTTTTTTTGATATTTTAAAAATACTAATTCAATAAAATAAGCAATTTCATTGAATTTATAAAATGTATAAAAATACAATATCAACCTTTGGGTAACACTCTCAAAAAAATAAGAATCTATGGCAGAGAAGAGTATAACATTTTAACCTATTTCTTCTTAATGCAAATGTAGATAACATTGTATAAAATTTACGATGATGTAGTTTTTCATTTAATTTTGCTTTTACAACCTTAAAAGAATAACTTTTATCTCTAATAATTGTGGTGGTGTCATATCTGCTGGATTGGTATATACATAATCTATATCCAGTGTTCCAATAGCATAACCGAACCACATCTCTTCTGCAAATTGAATTCCATAATTATTATACAATGTAGTAGAATACGGGAGTTGTATCCAATTATTAAGAGAGTTTTTATAATACACCAAAACTAATCCATTATCAACAATGTCTTTAGTAATATTGGGGATACTGAATCTTTTGAACCAATGTCCTGCTTCACCATCTGATTGCCAATCATTTCTCCATATAGACAATCTATATGTATCAGAGTAAGTAGTAGAATACGTTGGCGATTCATTATAAGTGCAGCCCACACAAAATAATGTAGCACATAGCAGTATTGCTAATGTTCCATTTTTTAAATATTTTGATATAACCATTTTATCTAATTATAATTTTTTTGTTACAAAAATACGTTTTTTTTTAGAAAGAAAAACAAATTGTTCCGAGTATTTTCATTATTTTAAACTTAATAGTTAATTTGTTATCTAATTATATTATGAGTAAGAAAATATTTTATATTGCTCTTGTGTTATTGTTTTTGTGTTTTGGCAGTTTAGAAGCACAAAGATTTGGTAAAAATAAAAAACAATATACGCTCTTTGATTGGAAATATATTGAAAGTGAGCATTTTGATGTTTATTATAATGATGGTAGTAAGGCACTTGCAGAGTTTTCTGTTGTCGCATTAGAAAATGCTTTAATGAATATCCAATCTACTTTGAACTACCGAATAACAGCACGTATTCCTGTCGTTGTGTATGAATCGCACAATGATTTTCAGCAGACAAATGTAATTAATATGTATTTAAGCCAAGGGATAGGCGGCGTAACAGAACTATATAAGAATAGAATTGTAGTTCCGTTTCAGGGAAGTTATTCTCAACTTCGTCATGTATTACATCACGAGTTGGTCCACGCTGTAATTAATGATATGTTTTATGGCGGAACGTTCCAAACAGCAATAACAACAAGCGTAGCAGAAATACCTTTGTGGATTAATGAAGGATTCGCAGAGTATGAAAGTTTAGGCGGAATGGATATTGAAACAGATATGTATATGCGAAATCTAACTATAAATGAATCGTTGCCGAAGTTAAATAGAATATCGGGCTATAATGCTTATCGCGTGGGGCAAACGTTTTTTTACTTTATAGAAAGACAATATGGTAAGGGCAAGGTAACAGAGTTTATGAACAAGTTAAGAATATTTAAGGGACTGGAAACATCTTTTAGGAGTAGTTTTGGTATGAGTTTAGAAGATTTTTCAGAATTTTGGCAAACTGAAATAAAGAAATGGTATTTCCCCGATATAGCGATATATAGTTCGCCAAAGGAGTTTGCAAATGTGCTTACTAATCACGAAAAAGATAATTGTTATTATTTTTCTTCACCTGCAATATCACCTAATGGCGAGAAGATGGCTTTTATTTCAGACAGAAATGGTGGCATATTTTCTGTGTTTTCAGCCAAAGTTGAAAATTATAATGAAAAAACGTTCAATCCAAAAAAGTTAGTTTCAAGTGCGAGGCAATTGGATTTTGAGCAATTAAACGTTCTTACGCCCTCTATATCTTGGACTCCTGATAATAAAAAAGTAATTATTTCGGCTAAATCAGGCGGCGAAGATGCTATATTTATTATAAACGAAGCAACAAAAAAATATGAAAAAATACTGCTCGGTATGAAATCAATATCATCTGTTAATTGCTCCCCTGACGGCAAATATATAGCGTTTGTCGGAATAAAAAATTGCCAATCAGATATTTTTATTTACGACTTTGCTACAAAAAATGCAACACAACTCACTAATGATGCGTATTCTGATTCTTATCCCGTGTGGTCAAAAGATTCTAAATCTATTTTCTTTATTTCGGACAGAGAAGATGATTTAACAACTACTAACTCGGCAGATAAAATTGAAATATGGAAGCATAATTACAATTCCACAGACGTATATAGCATAGATATTGCTACACAAAAAATAAATAGAATTACTTATACACCTGACGTAAATAAAACCTGTATTGCTGTTTCTCCTGATGCAAAAAAAATACTAATTGTTGCAAACGAAACAGGTATCAGCAATATTTATGAAATGGATTTGGAAGATAATAATTCAGCAATGATACCACTTACAAATTCCGCAAATGCAATAAAACAAATATCTATAACTAACGATGGCTATAATCTAATTTTTTCATCACAAGTAAAAGGCGGTTATAATATTTTTCAACTAAAAAACATTTTTGATAAAACGCCAATAGATTCTGTTCCGCCGACAAATTTTGTAAAAGAAAGAACAAAAATAAGCACAATAGTAGAAAATATTGCTGACACTACTACCGATAATACTTCGCAAAATGCACCTATAAATTACGGCAAATTTAGAACAGATTTCAAGCATCAACAATTTATTAAGCCGAATGAAGATATTATAACTACACAAAATTTAGAAATAAAAGAAGTAGATATAGATGCCAGAAATACTATAGAAAAAGATTATGAAGTTAGTTTTTCATTGGATGCGTTTATTATGAATCCTTATATAAGCACATTTTATGGTGTTCAAGGCAATACAGCGGCACTATTTAGTGATATAATGGGCAATCATCAAATATATTTAGCAGCATATTTTTTGTCAAGTTTAGAAAATAGCCAGTTATATTGTGCATATAGTTATAGTGCTAAATTGATTGATTACACTTTTTCTTTTTACAATCAGTCCATTTATACTTTAAATTGGATAGAAGATTATGAAGCAGGCATTCCGCCAAAGAATTATCCTTATTCTTATCGTGCTACGGGGGCTATAATTGGTGCTTCTTATCCTTTTAGTTTGTTTGACAGAGTGGAATTGAATTTAAATTTAGTAAATGCAGCAAAACGGAATGCCGATATACCATGGTATGAATCTGTAAATAAATTCCTTGTTGTTCCCGAATTACAATATGTTTTAGATAATTCTTTGAACGGAATATATGCTCCTACGCGGGGTAGCCGTGCTTATTTTAAGGCACTATATTCTCCAAAGTTAGGTAATATTTCTTCTGAATTTATCACATTAGTTGCCGATGCAAGACAATATTTTGAGTTAATACCGCACTTTATGTCATTTGCTTTGAGAGGTAGTGCAGGAATTAGTATGGGAGCAAATCCACAAAAGTTCTATATGGGAGGAACAGAAAATTGGTTAAATCCATATTATATGTCGGGCAATTTTCAACTTGATAACCCCGAAGATTTTGCATTTATGAATAATTGGATAATGCCATTGCGAGGTTGGGCTGTATTTCATCATAATGCAAATAGTTTTGCAATGGTGAATGCCGAATATCGCTTTCCGTTGTTATTGGCTTTTGGAACAGGTGGCTTACCACTTGTGGTGCAAGGCATAATGGGAAATGTATTTTGTGATGCAGGGTTTGCATTCAATAAAGACATAAAAGTAAAAGAAATGCAATACGGCGATGAGATATTTTTAAGTATGGGAACGGGCATCAGGGCAATATTTTTAGGATTACCTATTAAGTTTGACATTGCGTGGCGTAGGGATTATAGTGGCTGGTCTTCGCCGAACTATTTAATATCCATCGGCTTGGATTTTTAAAAATACATCATTTTATTAGTTACTTTTTATTTAACGCTTTATTATTATTTTTGCAAATGCTTAACATTTTATTATATATTATCGGGGTTATTTTCCTTTCTTTGCCGTTTTTACTTATAAATTATATGCAAATTCAAGCCCTAAATACCAATATAAGTATTACATTTACTCTGCTTGATTATATAAATCTTATAAATCCTCTATTTATTGCATTTATTTTAATTGCACCTGCAATTATTATAGATAAAGTGCAAAATACTAAATTGCTATATTCTATTGGTCTTAATTTTGATAAATTTGCTATAAGAGACATTGTGCTTGGTATTTTTTCTGCTACTATTAGTGTTTTGCTAATATCAAATATCATTTTTCATTTTGCAATACCTGAAATGAATACAATACTAACTATTTTATTCCTTGTTTTTATTGAAGAACTTCTTTTTAGAGGATATATATTTCAAACTATTTATAGAAAAAATAACTCTATTCTTGCGATTATTATTAGTTCTTTGCTATTTGCGTTAGCGCATTTTATTAGTTATGATTTTGCGATAATATATTTTCTAAATATATTTATTGCGGGAGTTTTACTTTGCATTATGTATATAAAAACTAAATCGCTATGGTGTAGTATTTCATTTCATTTTATTTGGAATATTCTAACAGCGAACACTATAGAACATCATTATCTTTGTGGAATAATTTTAATAATTTTAATTTTAGTTGTGTTAAAACTATTTCGTCCATCGTATAAAATAAATAGTTATTATTTGCTTAATTAAATTATTTACTCTGCCATACTTAATTTATTTCAGCATCTTTTTAACAACTTTTTGCTCGTATTTACTCGTAATTTGCTCGTATTTACTCGTAATTTACTCGTATTTACTCGTAATTTGCTCGTATTTACTCGTAATTTGCTCGTATTTACTCGTAATTTGCTCGTAAAACTTAATGAATTGTCTTTAAAACTTAATGATTTGCCTTTAAAACTTAATGAATTGTCTTTAAAACTTAATGAATCATTAAAAAAACTTAATAATTTTGTCTAAAACTTAATGAATCATTTAAAAAACTTAATAATTTTGTCTAAAACTTAATAAAAGATGAGGTTTTAAAGACAATTCATTAAGTTTTTCTAACAATTCATTAAGTTTTAAAGGCAATTTATTAGTAATTACAAGTAAATTATTAGTAAATACAAGCAAAATGTTGTTAAGATAAATTAGTGTTTTGTTAATTTATTTTTCTTATTTTTGTATCAATTAAAAGAAAGTATAACAAAGATTTTAATAATAATATAAAATAAATTAAATGAATAAAGTAATCATATTAGCAGCATTTCTTGTGTGCTATTCGGTTAATCTGTTTGCAGAATATAATCATAAAATGACATTAGATGCAAACTCTTTCTTTGCAATTCAGAAATATGCAAAAGAAAATCTTAAAATAACTAAATCAAATCTTCCATTAAATGCCGATGGCGATGAAATGATTAAGTTATATGTTAAAGTAAATGCGGATTATAGTAAATCCGATATTGAACTGCTCGGTGGAAAAGAAATTGTTAAAACAAAATCTGTCGCACTTATCCAGTTGCCAATCAAAAATGTAGAAGAACTTACTAAATACGCTTTTGTTGAGAAAATTGACATCGTAAAGGCAATTAAGCCGCATTTAGATAGAGCATTGGCATCTTCAAATGTAGATAAAGTGCATCAAGGCGATAACTTAAATGCTTCTTATACGGGCAAGGGAGTTATTGTAGGAGTTGGTGATTGGGGATTTGATTTTAGGCATTCTATGTTTTCTGATAGTAATGGAGTTCCACGAGTAAAACGTGCTTGGCTAACAAATAAACAAGGAACACCTCCTGCAGGTATGAGTTTAGGTCGTTTATATACTGATTCTAATGAGATTAAAAATACTCTTAGATATAGTTTAAATACAGAAGGACACGGCACTCATGTATTAGGAATTGCTGCAGGAAGTCCTGTTAAAGCAGAAAAAGCAACATATTCAGGTGTAGCAAAAGATGCCGATATTGTTGTCGTAGAATTAGAAGGCGGCGATTTATCTACCGTTTTAGAGGCAACAACATATATGTTCCGTTATGCTGATTCTGTTAGTAAGCCGATAAGTATTAATTATAGTTTAGGAACTTCTTCTTATACTTATCATGCTGGTGATGGCGAAAGTTTAGAAGATATTGCTTTATCTGAACTATTGCAAGATAATCCTAAAGGTAAAATAGTTAATATTGCAGCAGGAAATGAAGGTGATACTAAACATCACGCTAAAGTAAATTTAGGGAATAATGATTCATTTTTTGTTAATATTCCTTTTTCTAATGTTGTTTATTTATCTGGTATTCCATTTAGAGGAGTAGTATTTGATATTTGGGGCGAGCAAAATAAATCATTTACTGCCGATTTATATTATAAGAATGGCAATCAGCAAATAAAATTTGCATCTTATAATACTGATAATCCACAAACACTTACCTTTATGCCAATAACTGCAGGACCAAAAACATATTTTGCTATGGGAAGTATTTCTGCTTCTTTGTATCCGAATAAGAAACCAAGTATTTGTATTCAGGTTGGTGAAATGGCACCAGGACAAGGAAGAGATTCTCTTTATATTGTGGTTAAGGGGTCTAATATAAGTGTAGATATATGGAATAGTAGCGGCACGGATTATAGAACTCCTATGTCAAGTAATTTTGTTCCTGATAATAATTCAACTATAAGTCATCCTGGCACCGTAGAAGAAGTTATATGTTTAGGTGCTTATATATCAAGAACAGGAGGACCATATCAAGGGCAAAATCACGGAAGCATAAATGATATTGCAAATTTTTCTTCGCGTGGTCCTTTAACTAATGGAAAGATAAAGCCCGATATAACTGCTCCCGGAATTGAAGTAGTATCTGCTAAAAATAATTTCTTTACAGGATATGACACTTACATATTTGATAAAACAAGTGATAACAATCATTCTTTTATATCTATAGGTGGAACTTCTATGTCTTCGCCGATGGTAGCAGGAATTGTAGCACTTATGCTTGAAAAAAAGCCCGATTTAACACAAAAAGAAGCAAAAGAAATTATTAGAATAACAGCAATTAACGACCAATGGACAGGAAATGCAAAAGATAATAAAAGTCCCATTTGGGGTTGGGGCAAAATTAACGCACAAGCAATAATGAAGTATTTAGAAGAAACAAATATAAATGAAGAACTAAATATGGATTTATATGTGTTTCCGAATCCTGCAACTGATTATATAAATATCATTTTTGATAATCCATTTTCGGGCAATGTTAGGATTGATTTGGTTGATGCTAGGGGGAAAACAATTGCAACACCTATAAATAAGTATTGTGATGAAGGAATTCAAGCGATTACAATTAACGATTTGGATTTACATACGGGTGCATACTTTTTGCGAATGACGACAAACAAAATATCGCAAATAAAAAGTTTTATAGTGAAGTGATTTAAGTAATTTAGCACGGGGGCTTGCCCCCGTGTTAAAATACGTGGCAATTAAAATAAAAACCGTATTTTTGTATTTTTTTAAAATAATCGTAACAGAATATTTTGTTTAGTATAATCAAAATAATATATGAAAAGCACTTTTAGATTATCACATTTTAAATATAAATTACCAGCAACATCTATCGCTAAATTCCCGATAGACCCGAGGAATGCGTCAAAAATGATGCTCCTAAATAAAGAAACAGGGGACATCCAAGATAAAAAATTTGTAGACATAATGTCTATGATTCAGCGAGGCGACACCCTCGTTTTGAACGAAACAAGAGTTTTCCCAGCAAAAGTGTTTGCTATAAAAGAAAGAACTAACGCATCAATAGACGTGTTGTTCGTTAGAGAACTGAAAACTGAAGAAGAAAATCTTTGGGATGCAGTTGTTGAGCCGGCAAGAAAACTTAGAGAAGGCAATAAAGTATTTTTTGATGGCAACAAGTTTTATGCCGAAGCAATAGGAAATACAACGTCAGGAGGCAGAACGCTTAAAGTAACCTGCAAAGGAAATGTTTTTGATGCTATAGAAAAAATAGGCAAAATGGCTCTTCCTAAATATATAGACAGAGAAGCAGAAGATTTTGATAAAAAATTATACCAAACAGAATTTGCAAGTAACAAAGTAATGCCTTCGATTGCTCCACCGACAGCGGGACTGCATTTTACAAATGAAATGCTACACCAATTAGAAAAAAAAGGTGTAAGAATAGCATATATAAATCTTTCTATCGGACAAGAAATATTCTCTAAAGTAGTGACTGAGGATCTACAAAAATATGCTATGCATCACGAATACTTTGAAATATCTATGGCAGCGGCAGAAATGATAAATAAGACACTAAAAGCCAAAAAAAATGTCTTTGCGGTAGGATGTAGTGTAGTTAGAGCATTAGAGTCGTCAGTGCTAACAACTGGACAAGTGAAACCTAATAGAGGTTGGGCTAATAAATTTATTTATCCACCTTATGCTTTTAAAATTGTTACTAAATTTCTTACAAACTTTCATCCGCCTGAATCACCATCTCTAATGCTTACTTGTGCATTCGGCGAAAAAGACAATGTGCTAAAAGCATATAAAAAAGCAATTAAAGATAATTATCGTTTTCACTGCTATGGTGATGCAATGTTAATTGTGTAAAAGTAAAAATAGAAAATTCCATATTCTGTCCTACCGAACCCGTTTCGGTATAGCAAAATACAGAATTTTCTATTTTTATCTATTTTTAAAAATTACTTGTTTTGTTCTTAATTTTTTATAAGAATTTGTTTTGATAATCTATAAAATGCTATACCACATTATTCTACAGACCATCTAATATCATTAACAAAGTTTTTATTTAAAAAATTATTATTTTGCATAAGATTTATTTGATAAAAATTGTTTTTTTATAATATGCAGGACTAAAATTGGGAAAAAATACTTTAACAACTAAAACATCATTAAAACATACTATACTGCCACAGCAAATGCAATTATTAAAAATATTGCAATTGCCCACTACTGCTTTAGAAGCCGCCATTAAGCAAGAAATAGATGAAAATCCATTTTTAGAAGAGTTTAATGACGAATTAGATACCGTGTTAGAACAGACAATAGATATAAATGCTCCTGCTCCTGACCAAATAAAAGAATTATCAAGTGATTATAAAAAAAATCTAAACAACAATAATTTAGATGATAATTCTAACAAACATATATATGATGACGATTTTGTCCCCATAGAAGACGAAGAAGATAGTTATGATTATTACGATGAGCAATGGGAAGACGATGACGATTTTACTCCAAACTCCTTGACCGATAGCGATAAGGACTACGAAAGTTTTCAAATTAAAAGTGAAACTACATTATTTGATTCACTTGCAGAGCAAATTAATATTTTAAATTTAAATACTGTTGATAAAATAATAGCACTCTATATTGCTGGAAATTTAGAAGATGATGGATATTTAAGAATAAATAACAAAGATATGTTATTGGAAGTTAATTCGCTTATAGCGGAGCATAACTATAATATACAAAAAGCACAATACGAGTTAAAAAATCAAATAACAGAAAATAAAAACATAAATCCTGCTAAACTATATGAATTAAATCCACAAAGCGTAGATACATTATTAGATATAGCAAATAATTATCAAGATATAGCAAAAGAAGTTAATCCACAAAATATTAAAAGTAAAAATGAAAATAAAATATTAGAGTCCGTAACTATTAAAGATATTGAAAAAAATATCAAAATAGTTCAAACATTAGAACCAATAGGTATTGCTTCACGGGATTTAAGAGAATGTCTGATTGCACAATTAAAAGCAAAAGCAAGATTAAATGAAAATGTTAAAGTTGCTTTAATAATTGTTACTGATTATTTTGAAGAGTTTTCTATGAAACATTTTAACCCAATAAAAACAAAATTAGGTATTACTGAACAAAAAATTGTTGCAGCAATAGACGAAATAAAAAAACTTAATCCGAAGCCCGGTATCGGTAATTATGTTAATGAAAACATCACGATAATCCCTGATTTTATTGTCAATTATGACCATAAGAACGATGATTTTTTAATTGTTTTAAATGATGCTAATATTCCTATATTAAAAGTTTCCCCTACATATCAAAAAATGTTAGAAGAAGCAAAAAATAGCAAAAATTATAATAGAAGCACCCGAGAATGGATGAAAGAAAGATTAGAAAAAGCAAAGAATTTTGTTAATGCTATTGAACAAAGAAAAATTTCAATGTTAATGATTATGACTGCTATCGTTCAGCGTCAACGAGATTTTTTTCTTAATGATTGGAGCAATCTAAAACCACTCAAATACCAAGATATTACCGATGATACGACTTTCGATGTTTCTACTGTTTGTAGAGTAGTAAATGATAAGTATGTTCAGACATCTACGGGAATATACGAACTAAAATTCTTTTTTAGTGAAGCACTAACGATGGATGATGGTGCTGCTATTTCTACCAAAGTTATAAGAAATCGCCTAAAAGAAATTATAATATCTGAACCAAAAAATAAACCTTATTCAGATGAAAAATTAACAGAAATACTAAATAAAGAAGGTTATAATGTTGCTCGCCGAACCGTAGCAAAATACCGAGAAACTCTAAAATACCCTGTAGCAAGATTAAGGAGGGAGTTGTAATATGTGGAAATACTATGCTATATTATCGGCAGTATTTGCTGCTTTAACAACTATATTTGCAAAAATAGGACTAAAAAATGTAGATTCTAATCTTGCAACAGCAATACGAACTTGTGTAATTATCTTGTTGCTATGGGGAATCGTTATATTTTCTGATAGTGTAGGTGGCATTAAAAATTTAACAAAAGAGAATTGGTTATTTTTAATATTATCGGCTGTAGCAACGGGATTTTCTTGGTTGTTTTATTTCAAGGCATTACAAATAGGTGCTGCATCGAGAGTAGCATCTATAGATAAATTGAGCATAGTATTTACGTTAATATTATCATTTTTAATTTTAAGAGAACCATTTAGTTGGAAATTAATAGTTGGAGTAGCACTAATAGTAGGTGGTTCGCTTTTTATACTTATGGATAAATGAAACGTCACCTTCAAAAATATTATGTCGTGCTTGTTACAGAATTCACTTATTTTATAGAAATTCTCAGCGTAAAATAAAGAAATTTTAAAACATTCTTATGTTTTTTTATTTTTTTGTATTTTTGTAAAAAGTATTGCATAATTAATAAAAATATGAGAACAATAGTAATAATACCAACGTATAACGAAATCGAAAATATAAGTAGTATCATAACATCAGTTTTAGGTATAGTTAGCGATATAAATATTCTTATCGTTGATGATAATTCGCCCGATGGGACAGCAGCAGCAGTAGAAAAAATGATGCAAAACGACCCCAGAATCCATATAATAAAAAGAGCAGGTAAGTTGGGTTTAGGCACAGCATATTGTGATGGATTTAGATATTGTATTGATAAAGGTTTTGATTATATTTTCGAAATGGATGCAGATTTCTCGCATGATCCTAATGAGATTCCTAATTTTTTAGATGCAATTAAAGATAATGATTTAGTTATCGGTTCAAGGTATTTAACGGGTATGAATGTAGTTAATTGGCCTCTGCGCAGGTTAATTTTGAGTTATGGTGCAAGTTTATACACTCGCATAATAACATGCATTCCAATAAAAGATACAACAGGCGGTTTTAAATGCTTTAGAACCGAAATGCTAAAAAAGATAAATTTAGATAAAATACGTTCTAACGGTTATGGTTTTCAAATTGAAATGAATTATAAAGTATGGAAAAAAGGTGGAAGAATAAAAGAAATACCAATTATATTCGAAGACAGACGGAGTGGCAATTCTAAAATGAATAAAAAAATAGTTTTTGAAGCATTATTATTAGTATGGAAGTTACGTTTTATTCGCAAAAAGAATATGTAAAAATAGTTTTACTTCTAAAAATGTTATACCGAACTTGTTTCTGCCTCCCCTAATTTTATGCAACTTCTACTCTAATTAGGAGATGCCGAAATGAATTAGGCATAACGTTTTTAAGGTTACTTAATATTATTTTTTTAGATTTTTTATTAATACATTAACCGCCCCGTCAACGTCATCCACAAAAAATAATTTATCAAAAATGTCTAATACATCTTCATTGTAAAAACTAAACAACTCTAAAATATTTTCTAATTGCTCGCCCACACATATTAAGGGCTTATTGCCCATAAGTTCTAACTTTTTGAGTTGCAATACAATGGCTAAATTACATAAAACAGAAAAACTACCAGGTAGAAAAATAAATGCATCCGAATTAATACAATTTTTCATTTTCATATCAAAATAATTATCTGCAATAATTTCTTTTGAAAATTTATTGTTTCTGGGTAGGTTGATTTCTGCACAATCTATTGCTACTCTAATGGAATTGCTATTTTCTTTTTCTGCCCCTTTGAAAACTGCTTCCGATATACCTTTTCTTGCGGAACTAACAACAGTATAGCCCAAGGCAACGAGCTTTTTTCCTAACAACTCAGCGTCTTTATATTCTTTACTATCGCTTTGCGAATTATGGTTACCTTCTATAAATACTCTCGGCATAAAATAATCTATTATTGAATTAAAATACAAAAATACGGATTTTTTTTGTGAAAATATATTTATCTGCCATATCGTGTTTGACACTGCATCTCCTCGTATATAATTAGTAGATGCCGAAACAAGTTCGGAATGACAGATTATGTTTCTATTACTATTTTTTCTATTATTGCGTTGCCATTGTGTATTATTTTTAAATAATAAACGCCAATTGGTAAATGTGAAAGTGAAAATGTTTTTATAAATGTTTTTGTATCTACAAAAGAATTATTTAGTTCCATAATTTCCTGTCCGAGAACGTTATTAAGTGTTATTGTAAGATGCCCAACATCGTCAAAATATAATGTAAATGTTGCTGTTCCGCTTGTTGGATTAGGAGTAATAACACAACTAATAGGTTTTTCTTCTTTTATAGAATTATCATCTAATTCGGCAAGTTCGGCAATCGCTACTAATGCCGTTTGCGTATATGCTTTCACTAATTCCATACTATTTACTCCTGCATCTTCTTTGCCAATACCTATCGTATCGCAAGTTTGATGATAGCAAGGTGGAGCAGAAAACCATCCGTCTAATCCATATCCAAGCACATCTCCCATATACATAGCAGGATAATCGTATTTAATAAACATAAAGCAATCACCCATACCTTGTTTGCCACTATTAGTGTCTTCATCTTGATTTGGCAATGCAGGAATATCGGGCAAATACAAAGCAGAAACTTCATCAAAATATTTAGCAAGATCTTTGTTTATCGGCGGTCTATCATTATAAAATATTTTCAACGGCATATCAATAGGATTATAACCAATCATATCCAAATTAAAAACACCCGAAATATTTATATTATTTTCTTTACAATAATAAGCAAATAAAGCAGCACCACTTATTCCCAATTCTTCACCATTATTATTCAAATAAATAATTGAACGCTTAAAGGAATGTGGACTTAATACTCTTGCTATTTCAAGCACTCCCGAAGTTCCACTCGCATTATCATCTGCTCCCGGAGTTGAAAGCGGAGAACCATTTGAATATGTATCAAAATGTGAGCAAACAATAACATATTCATCAGGAAATTCCGTTCCTATTTGAACGGCGACCACATTTCTTGCTGTATCCAAAGTAAAAAAAGTAGTATCATTAAACACAATATTCCAAATAGTATCGCATTGGCTTTCAGGTAAGAAATGATGAAAATAAACATCCAAGTTGCCAATATTTTCATATTGCTGATACAACCAATTTTTTGCTGCTATGTTGTTTAGATATTGTTTATGACCTTCTGTATTGTTTGGATTCATATGAGATGTTTGGGCTGGTCTTGGACCTAAATTTTGCAAATATCTAATTTTTGATTCCAGCGAATCAATATTTACCCGATTCATTAAAGAATCAATAGCAGGATTAATTTCCGTTATAGTCGGAAAAGCGTTTGCAATCTGTATGCAAAGCAATAATAGAATAATAGAGTGTTTTTTCATAATAATAAATTTTTTATTGTAAATAATGATGCAAAATAAACTTTTTTTAGAAAATATGTGTTTTATACGGCATCCTATTTTATGCGTAGGGATACCGAAACGAATTCGGCAGGACAGATATTTTATACTTTCCTCTGTCATAGATTATGGTTTTTGAATGTCTGGAATTTTAGATTTAGTAATGTTTTTAATTCGCCTTTGTTCTCTTTTCGGACTGTCTTTAATAATGAATTTTCTATCGCTAACTTAAACTTCGTGAAATTATC
>Ga0099364_10003339_pt1 | contig 24906 bp, 31 predicted proteins | sample TergutTh196P3_FD_73070 | JGI IMG/M metagenome (GOLD analysis project Ga0099364, IMG submission 73070) | Microcerotermes parvus P3 segment gut microbial communities from Pointe-Noire, Republic of the Congo - Th196 P3 | ecosystem: Host-associated > Arthropoda: Insects > Digestive system > Gut ...
TTTTAAAATATTTTTAATAAGGGGGTGTTGAAAAAGTCGATTCACAAAAATGCTTCGGCAATTTTTTCGTCATACTTCACAAAAATTACATTAGATACAAAATGTCTTGCGATGCAAGCCATCACGTATTGCCTTAAATTTTTGTATTGTATGACAAAAAAATTGCTCTTGATTTTTGTAAATCTTTGTTTTTCAACACCCCCATTCATCTAATTTTCTGCTTAACATTGACACCGGAAGTCCTACTACATTAAAATAATCACCGCAAATTGATTTTACCAATAACGCGCCTTTGCCTTGTATACCATAACCGCCTGCTTTATCAAAACTCTCACCGCAAGAGATATATAAATATATCTGTTTTTCGCTCAAATCCCAAAATTCTACCTTTGTTGTTTCTACAAATGATATGGGAAAATTTTCATTAGACTTTAAAGGTCTAAATATCGTAACCGCTGTCATTACATTATGAATATTGCCCGAAAGCTTTTTTAATATGCTAAAAGCTTGTTTTTCATCAGCAGGTTTTGATAAAATTTCTCCATCGAGTTCAACAACAGTATCACAACCGATAACAATTGAATCTTGATAATCAACAGCAACAGCCGCCGCCTTTTCATAAGCCATACGACAAACATAATCCATCGGATTTTCATTTACCGTCATATCTTCATCAATATCAGCAGGAACAACATCATACTCATCAATCACCAAAGACAATAATTCCCTACGACGAGGAGACCCGGATGCCAAAACAAATTTCATAAAACCCTTTCCCAGACAAGCTGGAAATAATAAATAATAAAGAAAAAATAAAAAATTATAAAAACATTTATTATTTATTATTTTTTATTTGTAATTTATTAGTTGTTAGTTGTTATCTGTTATTTGCACATTCCAGTGCTCCCGAAACCGCTTTCTCCTCTTTTTGTTTGGGAAAATTCATTTACTTTTATCAGTTTGGGCAAACAAACAGGCATAAATACCATTTGTGCAAATCTTTCTTTCGGATTTAATGTGAAATTTTTTGTTCCTAAATTTATAAGCGGAACGATAATTTCTCCGCGATAATCAGAATCTATTACCCCAACACTGTTCGCTAAAGTAATTCCGTGTTTTGAAGCAAGCCCGCTCCGTGCGAAAACAAAAGCGGCATAATCACAAGACGGTATTTCAATTGCAATACCGCTGTGCACCATGACAGTTTCCCCTTTTTTTATTATAACAGGACTGTCAAGGCAAGCATATAAATCATATCCCGCACTACCCTCAGTAGCTCTCCCGGGCAAAATCGCAATTTCACGAAGTTTTTTAATATTCAAAAATTCCACAAGTATACTCCTTTATGGTATAAATGCTTACCGATTTGCGTACGGATTTTTTGTCAGACAAGGCAATTTTTGTGCGAATATCAGTGCATATTTAAGAGAAAATTAACGCAGTATGGCAAAAAATACGTACGTGAAGCGGTGAGTATTTATGCCATAAAGGAGTATAACCCCTATCTCCTAATTTTTGCGTTTATATAAATTACAATTTAACACAAAAATTTCGCAAAAGCAAAAATTGTCCTAATACCAATATCCAATAAAAGTGTTGATAAAAAATCGGCGTAAAAATCATATATTAGAATTTTTACTTGATTTTTTATAAACTTTTTAATTGGATATTGGTATAACTCCTAATATTATAACATATCGAAATTAAAACTGCAAATAAATTTTTATTATACTAATAATGGTAATATTATGGTAATTGACATCGTATAGACTATGTGTTACAATTTATTTATAAACTTACAGGAGGTTTTTTTCATGCCGCAACAAACAACGATAAGTGTAAGAGTTGACGAAAATATAAAACGTGATATAGAAGTTTTACTTGATAATTTAGGTATGAATATGAGTGTTGCGATTAATATGTTATTCAAACAAATGTTAGTTGATAAAGGATTGCCGTTTATACCAAATTACAAAAACAAGGAATCCGAAGAATTTCACAATTTAATTTATAATATTCGTACCGAAAATGAAAAAAAAGGTTTTTTATCTGATGAAGAAATCAATGCGGAAATAAACGCATACCGTCAAGAAAACCATGGTATAAATCCATGAACGATAAAATAAAAGTTGTTTTAGATACAAATATTTTAGTTTCGGCTTTATGGTCTGAAAACAACAATCAATTGAAAATCATTGAACTAATTCCATATATTATTACACCTTGTATTAATGATTTAATGCTTTTGGAATATAATAATGTTTTAAAACGACCAAAATTTAATTTTTCACCTCACAAAAGAAAAATGTTATTATTAAAAATAAAAGAATACAGCGAAATAGTTTTACCAAACAAAAGTAATATTCATATGACAGACGAAAGCGACCGTATATTTTATGACACAGCAAAAACAAGTGATTCGATTTTAATTACAGGAAATTTAAAACATTTCCCGAACGAAACATTTATTATGAATTCTATAGAATTTTTAAATAAATTGAATATCATATAAAAACACAAGAGAAGGAAGTTTGTAATTGAAATATGCTTTAGTTGGATACCCGTTATCACATTCGATGTCGCCGCAAATACATAAAAAATTATTTGAAGAATCAAAACACGCAAATGCAACTTATGTTTTGCGTGAAATTACTGCTGAAAATTTTGACGACCAAGTGAGAACGCTTTTTGAGTATGATGGATTTAACGTGACTATCCCTCATAAAATATCAATCATAAAACATCTTGACGAACTCGATGAAACCGCCGCTCGATATAACGCCGTTAATACTGTGAAATGCTGCAATGGTAAAAACATCGGATATAACACAGATGTGCAGGGATTTTTGAGTTCAATAAAATTATTGGGAGCAAGTTTAACAGGAAATGTCGCCGTCTTAGGATGCGGCGGTACAGGACGAATGATGGCGATAGAAACAGCATTAGCAGGCGGTAATTTAACTGTTGCGGTACGCCGTCAAGATTTTTCTGCTGCACAAACACTTGCGGATGATATATATAAATTAAAACCAAATGCGAACATAACAATCACCGATATACAAGCTTTACAAGGGGATTTTGACCTCATTTCCAACGCGACTCCGGTTGGAATGTATCCCAACATAAATGATTGCCCAATATCAGACAATATCTTGAAAAATGTTCCTTTTGTGTTTGATGCGGTATATAATCCTACCGAAACGGTGTTGTTGAAAACAGCAAAAAGCTACGGTGCAAAAACACTGTCGGGATTGAGTATGTTAATACGTCAAGCCGCCGCCGCGCATGAAATATGGTACGGCGATCGGAGTGAATAGTGAATAGTGAACGATTAACAATGAACAATGAATAATGGACAGTGGTCAGAATTTATATAAACAAATTTACACTAAAATATAAAATGTGCAAAAATACTATATATTTAGAATCTGGTAACTGGCAACTGGTAACTGGCAACAGGCAACTGGTCACTGATGACTGACCACTATATAAAGGGATTTGATTTTTATTATGAGAAATTTATTTTTAACAGGATTTATGGGTTGCGGTAAAACTACTGTCGGAGTTAGTTTAGCGGACAAACTTGAATATGATTTTATCGACACTGATAACATAATCGAACAAGAGCAAAAAATGAAAATACCCGAAATTTTTGAAGTTCACGGTGAAACGCATTTCCGACAGCTTGAAGCGGAAAAAATCATGGAATTATCGCAAAATCAATATGCGGTAATAGCAACCGGCGGCGGTGCGTTAATAGAAGAATTTAACATAGAAAACGCCCGAAAAGGCGGTGTTCTCATATATTTGCAACTTCCGTTCGAATTATGTTACAAAAGAATAAAAAACAGTACACGCCCTCTGGCGGCAAACAAATCATATGAAGAAATAAAAGCATTGTACTACAAAAGAGCTCCAATATATTTAGCAAATGCGGATATTGTAATAAACGCAGACCGTACAGTACATGATATAATAAACAGTATAATAATATCTTTGTAGTTATATATACACACCCGCCTTCGGCGGGTGTGTATGGATAACTGTATAAATTAAGGAGGCTTTTTTATGGAACGTCGTAGTAAAATTAATTATTATTTGGACATAGCGGAGCAAGTATTGAAACGCGGTACTTGTTTGAGAAGACATTATGGAGCGGTTATTGTAAAAGAAGATGAAATTATTGCCACGGGGTATGTTGGTGCGCCTCGCGGAAGAAAAAATTGTTCAGACTTGCAAACTTGCGTACGGGAAGAAAAAAAGGTTGCCCGCGGCGAAAGATATGAATTGTGCCGCAGTGTTCATGCAGAAGCTAATGCAATCATAAGCGCGTCAAGAAAAGATATGCTCGGAGGAACAATGTACCTTGCAGGAATTGATTTGAGTACAAACGATTACATAAAAAACGCCAACAGCTGTGCAATGTGCAAAAGATTGATAATAAACGCAGGAATATCAAAAGTAATTATCCGCGACGATAATGATACATACAGAATAGTAAATGTAAATGATTGGATAGAAAACGACGACAGTTTAGACGGAAAATTCGGTTATTAAAAGGGGATGTTGAAAAAGTTGATTCGCAAAATTGCTCTTGATTTTTGCAAATCTTTGTTTTCGGGCACCCCCAAAAAAGAGGCACAATGGAAAAACTTACCAATATATCTAATATCAAAAAAATATTGCACGCTCATGGATTTACATTTAAAAAATCTTTGGGGCAAAATTTTTTGATTAATCCCTCGGTATGTCCTAAAATATCAAAAATGGCAGAAAGCCAAAAATTCGCTTTAGAAATAGGTGCGGGAATAGGGGTTTTAACTCGCGAATTAGCGAAATCTGTTGAAAAAGTAGTCGCGATTGAACTTGACCAAAGGCTAATTCCCATTTTGAACGAAACCCTTGCAGGTTTTGATAATGTCAAAATCATTCATGGCGATATTATGAAGTTGGATTTGCAAAAAATTATTGCCGAAGAATTTGACGGTAAAAAGCCTGCTGTTTGCGCTAATTTGCCTTATTACATCACATCTCCGGTGATAATGATGTTGTTAGAACAAAAATTGCCAATATCCACAATTACCGTTATGGTGCAAAAAGAAGCGGCTTTGCGGATAACCGCCGCTCCCGGCACTCGTGAATCCGGGGCAATTAGTTATGCCGTGAGTTATTACAGCACGCCTAAATTATTATTTAATGTGTCGGCAGGAAGTTTCATGCCTGCTCCCAAAGTTGACAGCGCGGTTATAACTCTTGATGTGAAAACCGCCGAACAAATAACGCAAGAACATTCAAAAATAAAAATGCCTTTACAAGAAAATGCAAAAGCAAACAATCCCATCGACGAAAAATTACTGTTTAAATGTATAAAAGCAGGCTTTTCTCAAAGACGCAAAACTTTACCGAACGCACTTGCGAGTATAATTAATAAACAACAAATCTCAGCCGCAATGGAATTGTGCGGCATATCGCCATTATCTCGTGCAGAGCAACTAAGATTAGAAGATTTTATTAAACTATCAGAAACTTTACGTGATAAAATGTAAAAATGAAGATATATTTTCAATATTTTTACCAATAAATATAGCGAAAAGTGAGTTTGCCCATGCAAACCATGGTCTTGTAAATTCATGAGGATTGTCCGGATTAAAAGCCTCGTGCATACAATCTGCATCCGCATCGGTTGCCAATAACATTTTTAATATGCCCGCGACTTCTTCTTTGTTTTCTGTTGTCAAAGCCTGCATGATTAAACCAATATGCCATATATAACCATGTGGAGTATGCGGACTGCCTACTCCTTTTGCATATTTTCCTTTAAAATAAAAAGGATTATCTTCACTTAAAATAAAATTGCGGGTGTTTTGGTAAATAGTGTCATTCATATTGCAGTATCCTAAATACGGCAAGGACAATAAACTTGGAACATTCGCATCATCCATTAACACATGATTGCCAAAGCCGTCGGTTTCGTATGCGTAAATTTTACCGTATTTCGGGTGTAATACCGTGCCGTAGTGCTCAATTCCGAATTCAATTTCTTTTTTTAACGCAGTAATTTGTTCCAAAACAGTTGCATTTGTTAAAATATCTGTGTAAATGTTTTCCAAATATCCCAAAACAACTACCGCAAATTGATTTGACGGAATTAAATAATTGAACTTACAAACATCATCACTCGGACGAAAACCCGACCATAAAAGACCTGTATAATTTGTCGGCATACCTTTTCCGTTGTTGTGCAAATCGTCAACAGGAGAACCGGGGCGTTTGAAATAATATTCGGAATTTTCATCGTGCTTTTGTTCTGTTTTCCAAACACGGATTATTTCTTTTACCGCAGCTTGAAAATCATCATCAAATACATTTTCGTCGCCGCAAGTTGTATAATACTTGTATGCAATCCATATGGGATAACACAACGAGTCTATTTCATATTTTCGTTCCCATATCCAATCATTGGCAGAATCTGTATCGTCTTTATGTCCGTTTCCGTTAGCTTCTCGGTTGAAAGCATTAGCATATGGGTCAATTTGTATATACTTAAATTGACGTTTTAACATTCCTGCAACCATTTTTGCCATATCTTTGTTGGTTTTGCATAAATTAAGATATTGACTAACTTGTGCGCTGGAATCTCTTAACCACATTGCGGGAATATCCCCTGTAAATACATATGTCGTACCGTCTTCTAATAATTCGGTGGTAGTTTCCAATGTATTTAAAAAGCATTGTTTATACATCTTTTTCAATTTGGGATATTCGTTCAAATATTTAGAACAAATCTCATCAACATACACTTTTGAAGTTTCCAACAATTTTTCTTTTGAATCCAAAATAATTACCTGCCTTTCCCGGACAAGCCGGAAATAATAAATAAAAAATAATAAATTAGTCCTCACCACTTCGCGTACAGGTTCACATTCGAATTTGTTTAAATAATTTTAGGTAACTTTTAAAAACCTCATTCGAGCATCTTATACCAATATCTAATAAAAGTATTTATAAAAATTGACTTCATTCGATAACAATCAATTCTTTTGTGGTTTGGGTTAAATTTTCTATACCAGCATCACGTATAACAACAATATCTTCTATCCTCACTCCGCAATTCCATTTTAAGTAAATGCCCGGTTCTACTGACACTACCATGCCTGTTTCTAATTTTAAATTTGGGTCAGAGCGTGGAGAAAGACGGGGAGCTTCGTGTATTTCCAGTCCTATGCCATGCCCAAGACCGTGACGAAAGCGTTTTTTATATCCTGCATTTTCGATAATATCGCGGGCTGTTTTGTCCGCATCTTTGCACAAAACACCGTTTTTCATCATAGCCAAAGCCGCCAGTTGAGCCTTTAACACAGTATCGTATATATGCTGTTGTTTTGGGCTTATTTTTCCGAGTGCAACAGTACGCGTCATGTCCGAATGAAACCCATCCAATTTTGCTCCAAAATCCAAAGTGAGCAAATCGCCTTGTTGTAATTTGCGTTTTGTAGGTACTGCATGAGGACGTCGTCCGTTTCTTCCCGATGCGGCGATTAAATCAAACGCCATACCATCCGCACCTAAACTTAAAACGATGTCTTTTAGTTTTGCCGCAATTTCAATTTCACGCAATCCGATTTTAATAAAAGGCAAAATTTCCGCAAAAGCTTTATCTGTAATATTTTGTGCTTTCTTTATTTTCTCAATTTCCTCGACGGATTTTATTTCCCTGCCTGTAGTTAATTCTTTTTGTTTTTTTATGTACACCATGGCAACCTCCGAAAACCCCTGTCGCCTAATTATAATATTTCTTTTATTCCATTTAATGCCAGCATATAAGAATTTTTACCGAATCCCGAAATATGCCCTACACAAACCGGGGCAATTACAGAAGTATGGCGAAATTCTTCACGTGCGTAAATATTAGAACAATGCACTTCTATTGTGGGAATCAAAACCCCGGAAATAGCATCTCTTATCGCATAACTGTAATGTGTCAACGCACCCGCGTTTAGTATTATACCATCATATTTTTTGGATGACGAATGTATTTTGTCGATAATTGCACCTTCGTGGTTAGATTGAAATATTTGACATTCAACATTAATAGATTTTGCGTGTTTATAAATTTGCTGATTAATGGAATCAAAAGTTTCTTTACCATAAATAGCAATTTCACGTTCACCAATTAAATTTATATTAGGCCCATGGATAATGATTATTTTTTTCATATTACAACAACCTTTACACACTCATTTTATTATACAACAACTTCATTGTTTGTGCATCTTCTGTCTGTGTGCCGTTTGATTCGCAAATTATTATTGGCGACATATTTTTCTTTATTATTAATTCACACAATGGGCGAAATTCCGGGCCGAATTTTTTATCCTCGAATGTTAGATGCTTTACTTCTCCTGCGGTTTTGGAATATTCTATTTTTGTAAAATGTATATGAAGATTTTTCATTCGCTCATCGCCTAAAGCATTTTGTATTTTATCCAAAATGTCTTCAAAATCAGACTTCTTTTTCAATCCGCCGAATGTTCTTGCATTAAGATGTCCAAAATCTACACATGGAATTAACCGTTCGTCAATTTGACATAACTCGATTACTTCTTCCAACGTGCCGAGCAAATTTATTCTTCCCATAGTTTCAGGACATACTGTTATATGCCCTAATTTATTTTCGTCCAGCGTTTCTAAGGATTTTTTTAATGTTTGTTTTGCGTATTCAAGCGCGGTAGCTCTGTCCAATTTTGCCGCGCTTCCTGAATGAATTACAATTCTTTTCGCTCCCATCCAGTCGGCAGCTCGAGCAGAATCTAATATATATTTAACGCTATTATCACGTTTTTCTTCATCTATACTCGAAAGAGAAATATAATAAGGTGCGTGAAGTGTTAAAATCACGCCTTCTTTTTCCGCGGCAAATCCTATAGCATTAGCCGTTTCTTCTTTGACTCTCACCCCGTGCCCGCATTGATATTCAAAACAATCCAAATCAAAATGTTTTAAATATTGAAAAACTTCGGTGCTGTGTTTATATCCCATTTCGTTAAAACTTATGCCCGTTCCCGCAGGGCCGAAAATCGCGCTCATAATAATTCACCATGCCTTTATTTAAAAGTTTATAAATATTACTTTTCCCAAACAAACTGGATATTACAAATAATAAATAAAAAATAATAAATAATTTGGGATTTTTTATTTATTATAAAAAAAATTTAAAGTTTTTATATTTTATTAATTTTTTACTTATCAATACTTTTTTTATGATATTTTTTGATAATATGTTTTTCTAATGTGCGTTTTATTTTATATGTGAACCCGTCTTCATGTTTTAAAGGTTCTACTAAGATTGTTGTTATACCCAGTAAATTACCGCCGATAATATCAGTGAAAACTTGGTCGCCTACAACAGCTGTTTGTTTTTTGGTAACACCCAAGTGCTTTTTCGCACGTAAAATACCAAAAGGACTTGGTTTTAATCCCATTGCAATATAATCCAAATCCAATTTTTTCGCAAAAGGTGATATGCGAGATGCAAAATTATTGGATAAAATCATAAATACGATTCCTGCATCTTTAAGTGTTTCTAACCATTGAATAACACCGTCAGCAGGCCCTGCGACTTTATAATGACGCAAAGTATTGTCTGCATCAAGAATTAATGCTTTTATTCCCATTTCGCTTAAAAGCTCCGGGGTAATCTCAAATACATTTTTTAATATAAGTTTTGGCAAAAACAAAGGCATTTTCATTACCCTTCTCATTATGTTTTAAGTGGTTAAATCAACTTTAATAAAAACAAGATGCTCGCCGCATTTTATAAGCAGGAACACCTTGTTTATATGGCGACATCCGGGAACCTATGTTGTATCAGCGTGGTGCAGATTTGCTCGTACTTTTTCACAAAAAACGCAGGCAATACGTTAGGCTTGCAACGCAAGACTATTTGTATCTAACGAGTATTTTTGTGCAGAATGACGAATAAAGCTGTGCCGCGATGGTGCGGCAGAGGTTTTCGGATGTCGCCATTTATCAAAATTTACGTTTGCGTGCCGCTTCGGATTTCTTTTTACGTCTTACTGACGGTTTTTCGTAATGTTCTCTTTTACGCACTTCGGCTAACGTTCCTGCTTTTACACATGAACGCTTAAAACGCCTTAAAGCACTGTCAATAGTTTCATTATCTTTTATTTTTACTTCCGACATTATATATCCCTCCCTTGTTAAAAGGGTGAAGGACAGACATCATAGTGGACATACACCATCACTTCCACAAATTTTAATAAGCAAGGGTTTCTAATTCCTAATTCCTAATTCCTATACCCTAACTCCTATCTAATATTATACAATACTTTGACGAATGTTGTCAATAGTTAAAAATGAAAAATTTCAAAATTTATTTTTGCCTCATTAACATTAACTTCTGTGCATTTTACTTTTACAGAATCTCCTATACGCCATTTTTGTCCTGTATTTACATTTTTCAATTCAAACATTCCGTCGAAAACATATTCGCCCTTATATTCCATTTCTATACGGACAAAACCTTCGACAGTGTTCGGGAGTTTTACGAAAAAACCGTCGTTTCTTATAAAACTTATAACTCCTTCAAATTCTTCATCTTTATGCTATTTCATGTATTCTGCTTTATATAAATCATCAGCTTCCAGTTCCAAAAAAATTGCTCTTATTTCACAAGCCGATGAATGTACGGCGGCTTTACTTGCAAAAATTTGTAGTTTTTTTGCTTTTTCTGCACTTAATTTTTTATTTTTACCGCCTAAAAACATCGACATTATTCTATGAATAATTAAATCAGGATAACGGCGTATTGGTGAAGTAAAATGTGTGTAATGTTTTAATGACAATCCAAAATGCCCCAAAGGTTCTGTATGATACCGCGCTTTCATCATGGAACGCAATATTGTTTTGTTTATTATAACAAAAAACGGAAAATCACGGGAATTTTCGAGAATATCAGCAAAAGCCTTAGCTTTTAGCCCCGGTTTCAAATGACGTGATTTTATACCAAGTTTTTGCAACACTTCCCTCAGCGAATTTATTTTTTCGACAGTCGGCGGTTCGTGCACACGATAAACAAAAGGAAGTTCATGTTCTTCGGCAAATTTTGCGGCACATTCATTCGCCGTTAACATAAATTCTTCTATAATGCTTTCTGAAACTCCCATTTCCCGCGGTAAAATGTCGATTGCCTGTCCGTTTTCATCTAAAATAAATTTCGGTTCGTCCGAATGTATTACCGGCGCGCCGCGTTCTTTTTTTCTTGTGCTTAAAATATCCGCGAGTTCTTTCATAACAAACAACATTTCGGAAACTTTTTTATATTTTCGCAAAATTTTAACATCGGCTGTTTTGTCTAAAATTGTATTTATTTCGCTGTAAACACCACGGATTTTTGAGTTTATAACAGCTTTTGCAAATTGAAAGTTAACCACTTTTCCTTTAAAATCCAAAGTAATTATTGCAGAAAATGTTAATTTATCTTCCCCGGGGTTTAATGAACATAAATCATTGGATAAAACAGGCGGCAACATAGGAATAACGCCATCGGGGAAATAAACGCTTGTCCCGCGGTTAAATGCTTCTTTGTCCAGTAATGTGCCGGGTTTTACAAAATGAGAAACATCAGCAATATGCACACCGAGTTGATATGTTTCACCGTTTTTTACCAAAGAAACCGCATCGTCTAAATCTTTTGCATCTTCTCCGTCAATCGTGAGTGTTAATTCATTTCGCAAATCCAATCTGCCGCTTATATCAATAGGGTTATTTTTCAATTTATTGCAATAATTGAGTATGTTTTTAGGAAATTCTACAGGAATGTCTTCCATTTTTATTAAAGCCTGTGCCGCGCTTTTCGCTGTTTTTGATTTACCCAGAACATCGGTTATAACGCATTTGTGTTGGCTGTGTTTTAAGCCGCGGAAAGTAACTTTTGCAATTACTCTGTCGCCTCTTTCCGGTGTAAGTTCACACAATTTAGTATCGCTTTGTTCTGAATTTATAAAATAATCATTGTCGATAAAAACAGGTTTATATGACATAGTAGAATTAATAACAGCCGGTTCTCCTTGAATACGGTCATATATCCCGGAAAAACGCCCTTCACTTTCGCGATATACCGAAAAAACTTTGCCGTACAAAAGTTTTTTGTCTGTTTGAGAAACATCTGTTTGAGAAATTTCTTTTTTTTCAGGTTCTTTGTGCGAATTAGATTTGTTTTTGTTTTTTTTGGATTTTTGTTTTGGTCTTTGTTTATTTTTACCGTCTTGATTTTCGTATACAGGATTTTCCATATAGTGAAATAAAACATAATCGTCCCGCATCGCACCTTGTAAATGACGTCCTCTTATGAAAACTTGTTCTCCGTCCAAAGTTTCGGCAACAGCAGATAATGACCTCGCTCTTATAATCTTTGCATGGTGCAAATCAAAACTTTTCAAGGAATAATAAACGCCTTTTAATAAAGCGATTCTGCCTTCATAAACATACTCGCTTAAAATTTGAGTTAATATTTTGTTTTTTATTCTTGTCTTTTTTCTAAATTGTGTTTTAGAAACACCTTTTTTACCTTCGAGTTCCAAAACAGAAATTATTTTATCAAAATAATCTTTCATGAAAAACCGTTCTTTTTTAAAGTTTTTATTTATTATTTGCAATTTGTTATTTGCCGTCCGCAGTATAATATATTTATTTTGCGGACGGCAGATTGCCGCCCCTACATATTGTTTTTGATATTGTAGTTTATACGTCCTTGTGTGTTAATTTTTTATTTATTATTTGCAATTCGCTTGCATATTAAATTAAAAAATGTCGGCTTTCGCCGACTTTTTTAAATTATTCTTCTGTGTTTGAATTTGCTTCCGGATTGCTTTCATCATCTGTGGGGTCTATTTCCAAATTAGGAGGTTCATAATCTAAATTTGATTCGCCGCCAATTATTGCGGGTTCATTGTCTATATCCGGATTAGTATTCGAGCCGTTCATAAATAATGTTGCTACGCTTATAAGTATTGTAAGCATGAAAAACACAGTAGCAAATATTTTTGTCATTTTACCAAAAAACGCATCTTTTGTTTTTGGTTTATTTTTTTCAAAATATGAATCACCGCCGCCGCCGCCGGAAATCGCAGAAGACATTCCCTCTTGCTTGCTTTCTTGTAAAATAACTAATACAATAATTACTATCCCTGTTATAAGCAACAATACTCCGCTTATAATTTCAAATAAATTCATCTGCATTTCAAAAATCACCTTTTCAAATTTTTAAATATTTTATATTTTTTACATCTCCACCTTTGGCGAGAGTATGAAAAACCAAAATTTATTCCTAATTCCTAATTTCTAACTCCTATTTCCTATTTCCTATTTCCTATTTCTTATTTCCTAACCCCTACATTATACCACTTCTTTTTACATATTGCAATGAGTTTTTTATTATTATAAATTATTACATATTTTTGACCAAATTAATGGTATTATTAATAATAAGTGCACTCTAATTATGGACAAACTGTTAATTTTTCGCAATATATTGCTCTAACCCCTTGTTTCTTAATTCGCAAGAAGGACATTCGCCGCATCCTTTTCCGATGATTCCGTTATAACAAGTTAATGTTTTCTCTTTTATTAATTCAAAAGCTCCCAGCTCGTCCGATAATTGCCATCCTTGCTTTTTGTCTAAACCCATAAGCGGAGTTATTATATTAAAATCAAATTCCATCGCATACCGCAATGTTTTTTCCATTGATAATATAAAATCTTCACGGCAATCGGGGTATCCGGAAAAATCCGCTTGCGAAACTCCGATTATTATATCGGTTATTTCTTTTTGATAAGCAATCGCCGCCGCAAATGATAAAAACATCAAATTACGCCCGGGGACAAATGTCGTCGGCAAGCCATTTTTCATTTCAATTTTCATTTCGTGGTCTGTTAACGCGTTTTTCGACAATGTGCTTATCACAGATAAATCAATAATCTCATGTTCTATCTGTAAATCTTTGCATATGTTTTTTGCAACTTCAATTTCAAGAGAATGTTTTTGACCATATAAAAAACCCACTGTGGAAACATTTTCTTTACCGTATTTATTGATAGCCCAAAATAAACAAGTAGTAGAATCCTGCCCGCCGGAAAACAACAACAAAGCTTTTTTTTTCATAATTATGACCTCTATAGCAGTTTTAATAACTTCATTTTATCTTGATTTTCGAATGTGCCGGAAAATACGGCGGTTTTTGTTGTTGCATTAAGTTTGGATATTCCTCTTGCGTTCATGCAGGAATGTGCCCCTTCGATTATTACCGCAACATCAGAAGACCCTGTAATTTCCGATACAATTTCCATTATATCATTTCCGATACGTTCTTGTAAATTGAGACGCTTGCACACTAAATCTGTTATCCTTGCGATTTTGCTTAACCCTATAATTTTACCTTTTGGGATATATGCAACGGTAACTTTTATATTATATATTAAAGCAAGATGATGCTCGCAAAAACTAAATGCTTCTATGTCTTTTACAATAATTATATTGTCATTAACAAGTTGTTCGTCTTCAAAACATTTATCTGCTATTTCGGCTATTTCTTTATTGGTATATTTCATTCCTGCCAACATTTCACGGTACATAGCCACCGCTCGCTCCGGTGTTTCACGCAAACCTTCACGGTTTGAGTCGCCGCCGAATAATTGAATTAATTCTCTAATTAATTCAACCGCCCGTTTTTCACCGCAAGCATCAAAAATAGTTGTAGATTCTAAATTTTTATTATCCATATAAAAAACTATATCTCCATTATTTCCCTTTTATGTTTATGCACTGGGTTCGCACAAAACATTATAATTAAATTCTGATCACTGGTCACTGGTCACTGACCACTATATTTCACTTTCCTTTTATTTGTGGATTCCATATATATTTATGAAGTTGTAATTGCATACGTATTTTGTTTAATTTATTATTTTTAATAAAATCTGCGATTTCTGTTAATTTTATTTTAGAAGAATCGGTTTTTTCACACTTTGCCCCGCTTACAAAAAACATAGGGGGATTTTTAACCTTACAAGTTATTATATCGGCAATTTCTACCATTCTTGTCAAATCTTTATAACTGCTTACCACAAATTTGACCGCATCGTGTTCTCGAAGGATAAAATAATTATCCAATATCATATGATGTTCCATTAAACTGTCGGGTAATTTATAATCCACAATAAAACTTATGTCTTGATAACGACTGTGTATTTTTCGAAAAATGCCTGTCCCATTGGTTTCAACGGAAATTTCGTAATCTTTCAATGCGTCAATCAATTCGACAATTTCATCTTTTTCTCTAAAAAACGGCTCTCCCCCTGTGATGGTTACTTTTTTTACGTCTTTATCAAATTTATTTATAATTTGTGATACTGTCATTTCAACCGCAGTATCATCGTTTTTCGCATACACAGTGTCACAGTAAGCACAATCTAAATTGCAATTTGCAAGTCTTATAAAGTTTGTTAAATAACCTGCTCTTATACCTTCTCCTTCAATGCTTGTAAATATTTCCGACACTTGCAATCCAATCATCTTCTTTCTGAATAAACTGCTTTGTTTGTAGGGGTTTCGTGTACTTCTATATATTCGAGGTGTAGTTTGTTGCCGTATTGTTCTTTTAACATATCGTTATATATATGATATATTTCTTTTGCCAAATGTTCAGCGGTGGTAGGGTGGTGAAACTCCGCCAGTTCAAACCCCATATTTTTGCACATTTTTATAAAATCGCCCATCGAATCGTCAGAAACATTTATAAGCAATTTATGGTCTAAATTATCGGTTATATTTTTCATGATTTGTTTCAAAGCCGAAAAATCTGCAACCATTCCCGCTTGAGAACCACTGCCTATAAGAGTATTAGAGCTAACACAACAAACGACTTTATACCGATGTCCATGAAGATTGCGGCAATTCCCCTCATAACCTTCCAAAAAATGCGCAGAATCAAAACACCCCTCAGAAACAATCTTAAACATTATAGCTCCCCTAATTCATAATTCATAGTTCATAATTCATAATTTTTGTTGACGCTATTCGCTATTCGCTATTCACTATTCACTATTTCCTAATTCCTAATTCCTATCTCCTAATTCCTAATTCCTAAGTTGCCTTATGTCTTTTCCGAAAAATTTGAAAACTTGATAGTAGCATACTATTCTTGAAACTACTCTTTCGTTATATGCGGCAAGCATTTCTGCTGTATTTAAGTTGGTGTTAATTATTGTGGGCAATCTGCGGTTTTGCCGTGTGTTCACTAAATCATGTATAACCGATATTGAAAATTTTGTTTCAAATTCCGCTCCTAAATCATCTAAAATCAATAAATCAACAGAAGACAATGTGTTGATTGTATCGTTCGATTTTTCTTTCCCAAAGTAATCTTCTTGCGCCTTGTTTATCAATTCATTGGAAGTTATGTAAACTACGCTATACCCTTTGTTTAAAACTTCATTAGCAATGGCAAGCGAAAGGTGTGTTTTCCCTAATCCTGTTTTCCCGGAAAAAAGCAAACTCGGAGCATTTGTGTTAAAATTATCTGCATAATCAATACAATATGACAATACATTAGCCATGTTTTCTCGCGGGATAATTTCGCCGTTTTCTATGTAAAATGGGCTGTCCGGATAATAATCAAGGTCAAAATCTGTAAATTTACACAATGACAGTGATGAGTTTTTAACGATTTCTTCACAGTTTAAATCCCGCATTATCTTTTTAACACAATCGCAAACAACCCCATTATTATAACCGCTGTCCTCGCATTTATTGCAATATGGACGGTATGACAAATAATTATCGGGGTAGCCGTTTTCGGTCAAAAATGAAATTATATTTAATTGGGCGTTTTGATTTTTGCATCGTATTTTTTCAATAGTTTCATCGGCATTATCGGGTTTTTGCAAAATAAGACGTGTTAATTCAATGCTTGTACTCGTAATATCCATTATAAAATTTTTTAATTCCGGATATTTTTTTTCGATATTTTTATAACGCATATCATATTGCAATCTCGCATCAGCCCGTCTTTTTGAAACTTCTGCCATAGCTTTATTAAATATTTGTTCTTTGTACAAATTTTTCACCTTTTATAAACATTATTTTTATAAAATCTTTTAATTTTAGACAATTTTATTATATTCGTCTATAGACATTTCAATATCATTTAATATTTTTCTAATTAAAGTGCGGTCTAAATCATTAGTATGCATAGGTATAACTGTTGTTCTTCCGTCAATATGTTTAAAAAATCTATGACTTCCTTTTTGTCTTTTTATTATAAAACCATTTTTATTTAACAAACGACACATTTCGTTGCTTGTTATTATTTTTAATTTACTCAAAATGCAACCTCTATTTGTTGTATTCCTATAAATTTATTTACAATAGGAATATCATTTTCGTTTTCAAGACATAATTCTATAACTTCTTTTGTTTTTTCTAATAATTCTGGAATCGTAGTTGCTTGTGTGTAACAACTTTTTAATGCGGGAACGGTGGAGATATACGCACCATCTTCACCTTTTTCAATTAATGCTGTAAAATTATATTTCATATTTATAACTAACCCCCTTCAATGTTCTATTTATGATTTCTTAATGCTAATTCCTTTTTGTTCCAATTCGTTGATGTCGAAAGATGCTTCTGTGTTTATTCTTTTGCTTGTTTTCTTTTTTTGTGCCATGGCTATATCTTTTGCATCTTTTATAACGTCATTTTTCCAGTTTTTTATTATAGTATTTATGTACGCGAAAGACATATTCCCCGTTTTGTCCGCACATATTTCATATGCGTTTTTTATCATATCAACGGACATATCAAATTCGCCAAACCATGCGTCTATATATGTTTTTTCACGAGTGGTTAAATTTCTGTTTCCGATTCCGAAAATTGATTTTATTTTATTGTAATTTGAATCTTTTTCTTGTAATTGCTTAATATGCTTGTCCGCTGCTTCATGACTTAAAATGCCCAAATCTGCCCAGCTTTCACACATTTTTGTAATATATTTTATATTAGGTTTGCCTTTTTTCACACTTAAATCCACCGCCATTAATATAACATCTGCGGGCATTCGTGTTTCTTCATAAAGATATATTAAATTGCGTTTTTCTGTGGAATTGAGCAATTTCCCCATTATAACTTCAGCTTGAGATAATAAAAAAGATAAGTCTTTGTCATTATTTAACAATTCAGAAACTTCACCGAGAGCAATTTTGTTTGGTTTTGGGGATATGATTTGTATTTGCGATGTTCTCGATTGATTTGCTTGTGAATTTTCATTATGGGTAAAAGATGCTTTTTCGTTATTTTTCGCCAGCAATAATCCTTTGGAAATCCAGTAAGATATTGCCTCATTTACATCTTGTACACTTAATTTTATTTTTTCGCTTATTTGTTCAGGTGATAATTTTTCGTTATAACTATGTATAATTATCAGCAACACCTTGATATAAACTCCGCTTGCTTCACATATATATTTGTCCGCAACATCACAAGGAACAGCAAAAACTCCGGAAAAATTTTCGAAATTTAATTTATAATTTAGATGATCTTTATTAATTGGATAATAATTTTCATTTAACAACATAATAATCCTCCGCCAGACAAGCTGGAAATAATAAATAAAAAATAATAAATAAAAAATATTTTGGAATTCTTATTGTTTGTAAACCATACCAAAAACGTGCAGGGTTTGGGAATACAGTACCTCTGGTTGACTACAGTTTTTTGGAGATCGCCTACAAATTTTGCATGGTGTATTTCGCGGTGGAAATTGATTTCATTGTTTTATTTATCAATCCCGATAATACTTTTGACGGGCCTATTTCATAAAAATCGTTGTATCCGTCTGCATATATTGCGGTTATTTCATCTGAAAAACGCACCGGGGAAACCATATGTTTTGCAAAATAACCTGCCATGTCGGAAAAATCTGTCATCTTTTTTCCTGTTACATTGCTGTAAAAATCTATATTTGGTTTTGAAAATTTTATATCTTTTAATATTTCGTAAAATTCATCAGCCGCTTTTTGCATCATTGATGTATGAAACGCCCCGCTTACCGGCAACATTATTGCTTTATTTTTACGAGATTTAAATTCATCAGCCGCTTTTTGCACCGCATTTTTTTCCCCTGCTATAACAATTTGCACAGGAGAATTATAATTTACAGGGGTAACCAGCCCCGAAATAGAATCACAAACTTCATTTACTGTGTCGGTATCCGTTCCTATGACCGCACACATTGCACCGTCTTTTGCGTGTTTTGACATGATTTCACCACGCGCTTTTACTAATTTACAAGCATCGTCGAAGGTAATAATTCCTGCTGCTGTTATCGCGGCATATTCGCCTAAGGAATGACCCGCAACCGCACAAGGAGTTATTCCATTATTTTTTGCATATTCATATGAAGCCATGGAAGCTGTAAAAATAGCAATTTGACTGTATTTTGTATCGTTAATTTGCAAGTTTTCTTTTTCGGAACAAAATTGTTTTAAATCAAAACCGATAATTTCCCCTGCTTTTTCATAAATATGCTTACTGTTTTCAGGACAATCATTATACATACCCGCATATTGAGAACCTTGCCCCGGAAAGAAAAAAACTTTTTTAGACATTAAATATAAACAATCCCTTCAGTTGAAAATAATAAATAATAAAGAAAAAATAATAAATGTTTTGGAATTTTTTATTTTTAAAATTAAAACATATGGATTTTCAATCTAAAAAATTCGCTAAAATATTTGTTGACAAACATAACCTTTATAATATATGATTATTAGTATAGTGAATTCATTTTTAAAAATGAATTTACATTGGTGTATTTTTTTCACTATTTTGTATTTATATTATCATATAAATATAAAATAATCAAGTCTTTATTTTACAACTTTTATTTTACAACATGATGGGATGATAGAATATTGAAATCTTTAAAAATATTAGGGACAGGTATATATTTACCCGATAAAGTCGCGGACAATCAAGATTTTACCGAGTTTCTGGACACCAGTGATGAGTGGATTCAAACACGCACCGGCATTTCACAACGGCGGATTTCTGTTGGAGAGCCGACTTGGCTTATTTCACAAAAAGCGGCAAAAGCCGCTATTGAAAACGCAAATATAGATGTTGAAGATATAGATGTTATTATCAGCACGAGTTCCAGTATGGATTATATGTTTCCTTCTCTTTCATGTATTTTACAAGGGAAATTAGGAGCAAAAAACGCTTTCGGAATGGACATCGGCTGTGCTTGCGCAGGGTTTGTTTACGCATTTGATATGGCGGCAAGATATATTTCCACAGGATATAAAACTATATTAATAATTTCCGGTGAAAACATTACAAGAAATGTTGATTATAATGACCGTTCTTCCTGCATATTATTTGGCGACGGAGCGGGCGCTTGTGTTGTGCAAGGAAAAAACGGAGATTTTAATTCGTATTTTATGAGCGAAGGCGAGGGTGCCTTTTCGATTTATTTGAAAAATCCGCCTCTTGAAAACGCTTTTACTTCTGCAAAAATTTCTAAGCAATATGATGCTCTGCCCGATACAAACGGAAAAATGTTCATGGACGGCAGAGAAGTGTATAAATTCGCTACCCGTGCAATGGCAAAAGCAGTTAAAAATGCCTGTGAAAAAGCAGGGATTACGGCGGATGATTTGGATTTGATTATTCCGCATCAAGCGAATATGCGAATTACCGAAACCGCGGCACAAAAATTAAAACAACCAATAAGTAAATTTTTTGTGAACATTGAAAAATACGGCAACACATCAAGCGCCAGTATTCCCATATGTTTACATGAAGCAATAAAAAGCGGAAGAATAAAACCGGGTAGTAAAATTTGTCTTGTAGGATTCGGCGCAGGGCTAATTTACGGAGCGGTGATATTTGATTATTAAAGGGAGTAGTAATGATTAATACAAAACTAACAAAAATGTTGAATATAAAATATCCTATCATTCAAGGGGGTATGGCTTGGATTTCTGAAGCTGCTTTAGCGAGTGCTGTTTCTAATGCCGGCGGAGTTGGACTAATTGCGAGCGGAAGTGCGGATGCCGATATTATAAGACGGGAAATTTTAAAAACAAAAGAACTCACCGATAAACCCTTTGGTGTTAATATAATGTTAATGTCCCCCCATGTTGATGATTTAATGCAGCTTGTATGCGAAGAAAAAATCGAAGTTATTACAACAGGAGCAGGCAGTCCGGGGAAATATATTCCAACTTTGAAAAATGCAGGAGTTAAAGTAATTCCTGTCGTCGCCTCGACTGCGTTGGCAAAACGTATGGAAAGAGCAGGAGCAGATGCTGTTATTGCTGAGGGAATGGAAGCGGGTGGACACATCGGAAGTATTACTACAATGTGTTTAGTTCCGCAAGTTGTTGATGCGGTAGAAATCCCTGTCATCGCCGCAGGCGGAATAGCAGACGGACGGACAATGGCGGCGGCGTTAATGTTAGGAGCACAAGGAGTACAAATCGGAACTTTATTCCTTGCGGCAGAAGAATGTCAGATACACCAAAATTATAAAAATATAATAATAAAAGCGAAAGATACAGACAGTGCGGTAACAGGAATGTCCACAGGTCATCCAATTCGGCAGATAAAAAATAGATTTACCAGAAATTTTATTGAAAAAGAAAAATCCGGATTAGACTTAGAAGAATTTAGCAAACTAACAAGCGGTAGCTTGCGGAAAGCGGTACAAGAAGGCGATTTGGAAGAAGGAAGTTTTATGGCAGGTCAAATTGCCGGATTAATAAATAAACAGCAAACAGCAAAAGAACAGATAGAAGATTTAATAGAAGATATGAGAGCAGTGGTCAGTGATCAGTGAACAGAATATATATGTCATGGAGACGAGTGATCAGTGAACAGTGGTCAGAATATATAGGTCATAGAAAGGTGTAAATATGAATGTAGTTTCTAATTTGTCTAAAGTAGCATTAATTACCGGGGCAAGCAGTGGTTTAGGGAAAGCTATGGCAATAAGACTTGCGAAAGACGGGTTTAATATAGCGGTAAATTATCGCGGAGAAGCTGAACAGCAAGACGCGCTCGATTTGCAAAAACAACTGCAAGAAATCGGTGTGGATGCGGATATTTTTATGTGTGATGTGTCAAGTTTTTCAGCTTGCGGTGAAATGATAAAATGTGTGAAAGAGCGTTTTAATACAATAGACGTTTTAGTTAATAATGCGGGAATTACCAAAGACGGTTTGTTAGCGCGAATGACTGAAGAACAATTTGATATTGTTACCGATGTTAATTATAAAAGCGTTTTCAATATGACAAGACATATCAGCGGCGTTATGATAAAACAACGTTCTGGACGTATAATAAATATCAGCTCTGTTGCAGGCGTTTACGGTAACGCAGGACAATTTAATTACAGCGCGTCAAAAGCGGGAATAATCGGAATGACATTAACTTGTGCAAAAGAATTAGGCGGACGCGGTATCACTGTAAACGCAATCGCCCCGGGGTTTATACAAACTCCGATGACTGACGTTCTTTCGGATGAATTGAAAGAAAAAATGCTCGAAAGTATATCCTTAAAAAGATTCGGAAAACCCGAAGATGTAGCAGGAGCAGTTTCGTTTTTATCAGGAAATGATTCATCCTACATTACCGGACAAGTACTAATAATAGACGGTGGATTAAAAATTTAGGAATTAGGAAATAGGAATTAGGAATTAGGTTATAAAGAAAAATAGATGTGATAATGTTTATTTTTTAATGAAAGGTTTTTTATTTATGTCATCAATAAAAGAAAGAATGATAAGGGTAGTCCTTGATTTATCAGATGAAAAATTAAATGATTTGTATGAAAAAATTACTGGCAAATCAAATGAAAAAGAACAAGATGGCGAAGTTGATTTATTTGCAAAAATGGAATCAATTCGCGGTATTGTAAATATTGATATGGATTATGATGAAGCATTGGATGATGCAAGAAATGCAAAATATAAAAAAACAACTAAAGATGAAATATGGGAAAATATTTTTGCAATGTGTGGAACTGTTCCATTTGATATAGATGAAAAAAAAGAATTACAAGAAGCAAGGGATGAAAAATTTGAAAATTTTAATTGATACCAATGTGTTGTTAGATTTTCTTTCAAAAAGAGAACCCTTTTGGGGCGATGCAACCAAAATAATAAAATTATGTAAAAACGATATAGATGGATTTATTGCCGCCCATTCAATAGTTAATTTATTTTATATTTTAAGAAAACATTGGTCGATAAACGAACGCAAATCAAAATTGTTGAAATTTTGCAAAGTGTTCCATATCGTTAATATTGATAACAATAAAATAATATCTGCACTCGAAAATAATGATTTTGAGGACTTTGAAGATTGTTTGCAAGATGAATGTGCGGTTGCTTTTAATGCAGATTATATTGTTACAAGAAATTTAAAAGATTTTAAAAATTCTAAAATTAAAGCTTTGAGTCCAAATGAATTTTTGAAAATTATAGAATAAATACCAAGAGTTTCTATAATCTTAATTTTAAATAAAAAATTATAAAACATTTTTTATTTTTTATCTATTATTTGTTATTTATTATTTCCGGCTTGTCCGGACAGAAGGTGGTATAATATTTGAGAAGAGTTGTTATAACAGGAATGGGGTTTAAAACTCCGATTGGAAATGATCAGCAAACTTTGTGGGATTCGGTTTTGAACGGAAAACATGGATTTAAAAAAATTGATATGTTCGAAACGGACGACATAGGAGTATCAATAGCAGGGTTGGTAGATAATTTTGACCCTGTGCAATATATGGAAAAAAAGGAAGTACGGCGTACCGACCCTTTTTGTCATCTTGCTGTTGCATCTGCTTTTGATGCGTTAAAAGATTGCGGTACAAACTTTAAAGATATAGACCCATATCGGGTAGGAATAATATATTCAAGCGGTATCGGCGGTATGAAATCTTTCGAGGAAGAACATAATAAAATGCTGGAAAAAGGACCTTCCAGGGTTTCAGTTTTCTTTATTCCGGAAATGATTATAAATATGTCAGCAGGGTTAATCGCAATAAAAACAGGATTTAAAGGAGCAAATTATTCGGTAGTCACCGCTTGTTCTTCCTCAACTCATGCAATCGGCGAGGCTTTTCGCTTGATTAAATACGGACATCTTGACGCGTGTTTAGCAGGAGGGGCGGAATCTTGTATTACCCGTTTTACTCTTGCAGGATTTAATAATTTGACAGCAATTACCAAAAGCGATAATCCCGACAGAGCGTCTATTCCCTTTGATGCCGAAAGAAACGGATTTGTTATGGGTGAAGGAGCGGGAACTTTAATTTTAGAAGAATTATCCGCCGCAAAAGCAAGAGGCGCAAAAATATACGCAGAAATCACAGGGTATGGTGCAACTTGCGATGCTTTTCATATGACAGCGCCCTCAGAAGACGGCGAGGGAACAGCAAAAGCAATGGAATTATGCCTTGAAGAAAGCAACACTGCCAAAGAAGAAGTTGATTATATTAACGCTCACGGCACGTCAACAAAAATAAATGATGCGCTTGAAACACTTGCGATAAAAAAAGTTTTCGGAGAAAACGCAAAAAAAATAGCGGTATCGTCCACAAAATCCATGACAGGTCATTTATTGGGAGCGGCAGGTGCTGTTGAAACGATTATTACATTAAAAGGAATGGAACAAGGATATATACCGCCGACAATAGGATATAAAGTCCCCGACACAGAATGTGACCTCGATTATGTGTCCGAAGGAATTGCAAGAAAATCCGATTTTAAAACAGCAATTTCAAACTCACTCGGTTTCGGCGGACACAACGCCTCTATTTG
>Ga0099364_10003340_pt1 | contig 24906 bp, 23 predicted proteins | sample TergutTh196P3_FD_73070 | JGI IMG/M metagenome (GOLD analysis project Ga0099364, IMG submission 73070) | Microcerotermes parvus P3 segment gut microbial communities from Pointe-Noire, Republic of the Congo - Th196 P3 | ecosystem: Host-associated > Arthropoda: Insects > Digestive system > Gut ...
CTTCAAGCCCGGAAAAGCGCTGAAGGAAGCGTTGAAAAACGCATCGTTCGTGTTTGCGGAAGACATGGTTAGCAAATAATTGAATAACAGATTATAATGAATAACCAAAGAACTGAAACAGTGTATTTGGGCAAGTGCAAAAACATACTCCCGCAAGTACAACTTTATACTCCCGCAAGTATAGAGTTGTACTCCTGCAAGTATAAAGTTGTACTCCCGCAAGTATAAAGTTGTACCTCAGCAAGTGCAAAATCGTAGTTGTCCGAGTATAATTTTTGTGGAGCAGTTGCGTCAATTTATACGTTGTAGGCAATGCGGCGAGAGCACGGTGAGAGTTCTGTACAGAAACCGGCAGTGTAAAACATATTTTCGTTCATGGGAAAAGAAAGTAAAATTCTAGACAGGCTTGTGATAAAAAAAGCCAAATTTCGAGAAGGGGATATTGGTTACATTCTTCTCACTTTGGCAGTCATTATACTCGTAGAGAATATAATAACAAAACTGATTTTACTCGTAACTATTTTTGGTTTTGTTTTTTATATTTTCAAACGTCGATTGAATAATAAAGAGCAAATTGTCATCGACAAAGAAGGGATAACCTTGAGATGTAATGACATCAATAGAAGTATTCAATGGAAAGATATAAAACATGCTTATATAAAACAAACTACTGTAGGTGCGTTGAAAGTTCCAACAATAATTTATAGGCTTCATGTAGAAACTGTGCACAGGAGGATATACACTGTAATAATGAATGGATTTAGTTATAAATCGTCCTTACTCAACCAATGTATCAATCATTTTAGTGGAAAAAAAATCGGACATATTTCAGACAAATCAACTGAAGTAATATCATTACTATTAAATGATAAAGACTTGGCAGACAAAACATATCTTGTTTTTTGTGATTACTTAAAGCGATTTAATAATATATGGATGTATTCATTTCTCACATTAATTCCAATTTCACTTATTCTTGTGGTGATTTTAGATTTTCCTCATACTTTTGCTATTGGCGGAACTGTATCTTATTTGATTTTATTAATCTTGAATATTTGTGAAGAGAATAGATTGCGCAACCATAGACTTTTTAGAGATTTAGATAGCAAAAAATTTGAAAAGTTAATAAATGAGTATGGAAAAGAATTTGAGTATGATACATATACCCCAAAAACTCGGCTTGTAATTTTAGCATTAATTGTAATTTTCATGTCTGTAATGTCATACATGTCGAGCAAATAAAATACTAAAAAATGAGCACTGCCTACAACTGGCGGTTTGGCGCAACGGCGGCATTAACCCCGCAGAAAAGGCAGTGCGAAAATGAACGTTTGTCGCCCGCATGAACGGTAGTGTAAGCCGCCGCTGCGCCAAGCCGCTCGGACGTTGTGTGCAATGTGCGGACATCGCAGTGGAAAATGAAAATTAGATAGAAAGAATTATGAGATATTTTTTAGGAATATTTATTTTTATACTTACTTTTACTTCTTGTGGAACAATGAAAAGATTTAAAACTTCTGATTTTTCTACAATTAACAATGTGAAAGAAGTAGAAGGTTATTATTTGAATCGCGCAGAAAGAAGAAGTATATTGTCGTGCTTTAATATTAGAGAATATGCCGATTTTGTTACTATCGCATCTGAAAATCCAAACGAAATAAAATTGATTTTCTATAATGATTCTTCAATTATACAAGAGAAAGTATTCACAGGAGAAATGAATAAAAACTACTTTGAAATTTATTTTTCAAAACAACAATTTTTTATTCCGTTATTGTACAGTTCTTGTAATATTGACAGAGTGAGAATAGGTAGAACAAATGATGGGAAACTGCTTATCCGAAAATTTATTGACCAAAGCGGAAATCTGTTATTTTTTGGAGCAGGTTATTCCTATGAAACGCCATACATATTTCCTTGTGCCAGCGAGTATGACAATCATCTTCCAATTCAAAAAAATGGAGTATGGGGTTATTTTGATTCTTTTGGAAATGTGGTTGTTCCTCCTAAATATGATTTTGCAACTATATATGAACACGATGTCGCTCGTGTGAAATTAAACGGGAAATGGGGGTTAATAAATAAGCAAGGCGTAGAAGTTATTCCTATCAAATATGATAAAGTTCTCCCTTTTGACACACTGTCTCCGCCAACTTTTAGAGTATCTATTTTGGGAAAAATGGGAGTGTTTGATATGAATGGGAACGTATTGATACCTGTTATCTACGACCATATAGATTCTTATATTTCACAAGGTTTTGTGCGCATTCGCTTGAAAGAAAAATGGGGATATGCAAGTCGTACACAAGTGGTAATACCCGCTATTTATGCGGAAGTAACTAGCCTTATGTGGACATCTGCAAGTAGAGATAATGCACAGTTTTTGGTAAAACGAGACGGCAAGTCGTATATTGCAGATGAAGATGGGTATGAATATGAAGCATATAAAGGAATGGGGCAATCTAAATATGCGGGAGGGCTTTATGGAACTTGGTTCCCCAAACGTGAAACAAAAAGAAAAATTCAATTTGAAGAACAAGATATGGAATAAGAACATAGCACACAACAAGCGATTTGGCGAAATTGGGGGGTAAAGTGATAACACGAACTTCGGCGCGTCCTTTAACTGTCAGTGACAACCCGAACGGCGTGCAATCGAGCCCCAACTTCGACAAGCCGCCGCCACGATGTTGGCCATCACCCGCGAGAGCACAGTACCGAAAGGAGCGTCGAGATAGCGACGGAATAACGGAAAAACCGTAATGCAAGACACTCGCGAAGCGTAAGAACGGGAAAATTAATAAAAAATAATTGAAATTTATGTTAAAGTTAATTAGTTTGAGTGGGGAAATGGCGCCAAAGACCATTTCAAAAAACGGGGGAAGCCATACGAGTAGAAAAAATCTTTTAGGAAGAATGTGTTTTGCATTATTGTTCTTTCTACTCAACGCTTTTTTCAGTACAGTTGTGATAGCACAAACTGAAATTTCATCAGAAGAATTTATGGAGCATGTTTCTATGTTGTCATCTCAACTCACTGAAAGTAAGAAAAATAAAGATTACCAAACAGGAGAAAAATTAATCAATGAAACATTTGCTCTCTTAAACCGAATGTCACAGGAAAATCAAAATAATATGAATTGGCTTCAACCCGATTTGTATTATTTACGTGCCTGTTATCTTTCTATGCAGAATAAAGGTGAAGCAGCGGTCAATGATTTTGAAAAAGCGGTTGAATACGGATATTCCAATTATTCACGAGCAAAAATGGAAACGGATTTAGATAATATTCGTACTGATAACCGTTTCATTGTTTTAATGGAGAGTATCCGCGAAAAAGGCGACTTCGTACATATTCTCCGTCAATCGGGAAGATATCAAAGTGCTGATACTACCGGATTGCCTCGTTTTACTTATGAAGAGGCAACGAGTAACAACTTGAAAAACGTGAAGCAATTTTTCCAATTAGATGACATTGCGGGAGAAGGAGATGAAATATCAAAAATTCTTAATTTGATGAAATGGGTTCACGATAATATCCGCCACAACGGAAGTAATTACGCCCTGTGTGAATTTACCTCCGTTGACCTTTTCAACTATCATAAATCGACAGGCAAAGGTATAAATTGCAGACATTTGGCAATTGTACTAAACGAAATTTATCTTGCAATGGGTATCAAATCACGTTATGTGACATGCGGACCGAAAGATAATTCCGATGTTCACGTGATAAATAGCGTATATTCAACCACACTAAACAAATGGTTGTGGATGGATCCCACGATGAATGCCTATTGGAAAGACGAAAACGATAATCTTTTGAGCATCGAGGAGGTTCGCCAACGCTTGATAGACGACCTTCCGTTAGTGCTTAACGAAGACGCCAATAGGAATAACGAAACTCAACAAACCCGGGCGAGTTACCTTGATGGATGGTTGGCAAAACATTTGTATTGGTTCAGTATTCCCGTCAACAGTGGTTTTAACACTGAGAGTCGCTACCGCAATACCGACCAAACCTACGTTCTTCTTATTCCATTAGGATATGAGCCTGAAGATGCGCGCGTAAGAACAATAACAACATATGATGCGTCATATTTTTGGGAGTATTGAGGAAATGGGCGAACGGCTAACGGGCGGTTTGGCGAAATTGGGGGGTAGTGATATGAAACACTTACTTTTAGTATTTATCTTCTTCGCTTTGCTTTCTTGTAACAATGCAACAAATTCCACGAAGAACTGCCTGCCACAAGAAAAAGAAAAATCGCTTGTGGCATTGGGACAACTTTGGGGTTTTCTCAAATACCACCACCCAACAGTTACTGATGGGAAGTTAGATTGGGACGCAGAATTGATAAAAATCATTCCTGCCATTTTGAACGCACAAAATGAGGAAGAATGGAAAAATATATTGGATGATTGGGTAGATAATTTGCCTTCGGTAGCAGTTACCCAAAAAGATACCATTCCGTTGTCGGTTGTTTGTGTGAAAGCTGATTATGGGGAACTTTTTAATACTGTATACTTCAATCAAAAAACGATTGATAAACTGCAGTTTATTTTAAATAACGCACAAATCACTGAAAATCATTTTATTAAAATAAATACCCGCCGAACCTCAAATGAACCGTTGGTAACAATCACCAATGAGCCAACTTACGAAGATATGGCGTTTCCAGAATTATCATATCGTATCCTGGCATTATTCAGGTATTGGAATATTGTCAATTATTTTTTCCCTTGCCGTGAATTGTGCGACACAAAATGGTCGGAGGTTTTGGCGGAAATGATGCATGAATTTTTCTGTGCCGAAAATCAAAAACAATACTCACTTGCCTGTCTGAGACTTTGTTCTAAAATCGACGATTCGCATGGATATGTTTTTTACAGTGATACAACAATGACTGATGAAATTCATGGACGACGTATAGTTCCTTTCAAAACAAAATTTATTGAAAACAAATTAGTTGTAACGGCATTTTCAAACGATTCTACGGGTATTGAAAAAGAAATTTCGGTTGGAGATATTATTACAACAATAAATGGAGAAAAGGTAGAATCGGTTGTAGAGCGCTTGTTTCCATATACACCTGCTTCGAATTATGACGGAAAATTAAGAAATATTGCAGGTAGAATTTTGCAAACAAACGACACTGTTCTTACTGTAACTTTTCTTCAAGAAGGAAAACCTGTAAAAAAAACAATACAAACATACATAAAAGAACAGTTAAAAATGCCTAATTATTACAACTCAAAAATAGGAGAAAAAGGTTATAATATTATTCAAGACTCTATCGGTTATATTTTTCCGGCAAATTGTAAATCAGAAGAACGGGAAAGTGAGGTTGCTCGAATTATGTCAAATACAAAAGGTTTGATTATTGATTTGCGATGCCACCCCTCCGATTATATTGCCAGCAGCATTGCACCCTATTTAATGAAAAATTGGGGATATTATTGCCGACAAAGTTTCAGTAATATTTCTGTACCGGGATATTTTTTGCTTGGTAGAGAATATCCTTTGCCAAGCGATGAAATCGGAAGTTATCCTTATAAAGTAGTAGTAATAGTTAATGAATATACGCAAAGCCAGGCCGAAGATCATACTTTTTTCTACTATCTTGCGCCACGGGTTACAATCATAGGAAGTACAACTGCAGGTGCAAATGGCGCAGTATTTTCTTTTTCACTTCCGGGCGGCATAACGACATATATGACAGGTATCGGAATGTATTATCCCGATGGAACTTGTATGCAACGTGTTGGCGTTAAAATAGATGAAGAAATAAAACCCACAATAGCCGGCATAAAAAAAGGAAAAGATGAACCTTTGGAAAAGGCAATTGAAATTGTGAGAGAAAAATGAATTGGAAGAAGGAGCATAGAAATATCATATATATATAGTAATGAACATCTTTAGATTATACAAAAGGAGCCGATTTTTTCTATTAGTGAATATTATCGGACTGTCAATCGGTTTAGCCGGTTCTATCATGTTAGTTTTATTTGTAATCAACGAGTTGAGCTATGACAAACATTTCGCAAACAACAATCGGATTGTCAGGCTATTAACCGTTATAGACGAGGAAAGTGGAATGTTTTATTCGTCCCGAAATTTACGTAATGCCTATGCTGAACTGCCTGATAAGGTTTCAGGTGTTGAAGCGGCTGTTCAGTTTTATGATTTTTTACTTGGAACAGAAGTAACCGTTAATCAAAACCGGTTTCAAAATGTTGATTGTTTATTGGCTGACCCCGAAATATTTAAAGTATTTCAAATGAAATTTGTTGAGGGCAATGCAGAAACAGGCCTTGCTGCTCCTAATTTGGCTGTGCTCACACGCAGGTATGCTAATATTTTGTTCGGTTCTCCCGAAGCGGCAATGAATCAGTCGATTTCGTGCCAGGGTGTCAAGTGTGTGATTTCCGGTGTGGTGGAAGAAATACCCAAAAATTCCCATTTTAGTTTTGACGTCTTGATTACAATGAATACACATCCCGGACTACGTAACTTAACCTGTGAATTTTACACCTATTACCTGATTCAAAAAGAAGCCTCTCTGCAAACTGTACGCGCAGGCATTGAGAGCGAGTATAAAAATCTACTCAAACCGTGGGCAGAGGGAATCGGCAGTTCGAATGCTCACGGAGTGACGGAAATGCTGAGTGACATATATTTAAAATCGAATGCCGCTTCATTTGGCAAATCCGGCAGTATGCGTTTCATCCTGATACTATCCGGCTTAGCGCTCTTTATTCTACTGTTAGCCATAACCAATTTTATTAATTTGTTTATCACACAAGGCGAAATGCGTATGTTGGAAATCGGTATCCGTAAAACGAATGGTGCTCAGATAAAAGACATTATCCGTCAATTTTTCTCGGAAGTTTTCGTTATAGTATCTATAGCCTTTACTGCCGGTTTATTGCTTGCCATTTTTTGCACTCCCCATTTCGGCAACTTGATTAAAACAAACATTGACTTGCGGCAGTTGTTGAATCCGGCATTTATTCTTTCAGGTTTGGCGCTTTTGGGAATAACCATAGTCCTGTCGGCATTATATCCCGCCTTTTATCTAAGCCGGTTTTCACCGTTAGAAATATTAAACAAACAGATACGTTTTTCCAAACGAAAACTGACAGCCGGCATTGTTGTTTTTCAATCTGTTATTTCCATAATTCTTTTGTCCGCAATATTTGTTTTATTTAAGCAGTCTGCTTATTTACAATCACTTCCGACCGGTTATAATCCGGACAATGTAATGTCGTTTGTTGGCAATGCAGCGATTAATAGCAATTATCAAGCCGTTAAGCAGCGATTGCTCACTTATCCGGAAATAAAAGCCGTTTCAGGTTCGCAACATATAATCGGAAGAGGACCGAGTGGGGAAGTCATTTCGCCTTTTGGAGAAGATGATAATATAAAAACAATAAACAGTTATCGATTTCTATCAGGCATGCCGGAACTGATTGGATTAGAATTGGTAGAAGGACGGTTTTGGGAAGAAAATGATTCGGACAGTATCAGGTTGCTTATTCTGAACCAAGCGGCAGTCAACATGTTGGGTGACGAATCGCCGCTTGAAAATTTTTATATGTATGGAAGACTTGCCCGGGTAATAGGCGTTGTCAAAGATTTTTATTACGCTAATCCGGCATTTAGGGTTGAACCCATTGTAATATCTCGCGCTTTTACTCCAAGATTTATCAATATTCGATTCCACGAAAATATCAATCCGTCAAAATCCCAGCAAGTTGTGTTGGATGTACTTCATCAGTTCGATCAGGGTTTTGTTTTAGAGCCAATATGGAACATTGACATTTATCACCTGAAATTCAGCGAAATAAAAATTTACGGAAAGATTGTGATGATTGGCTCGGCTTTTTCAATTTTTGTTGCCATGCTTGGATTGTTAGCTATCCATTTGTTCACTTCGTTCAGGCGCACAAAAGAAATAAGTATCCGAAAAATTCACGGGGCGGAAAAAACAACCATCTTTCTGCTGCTAACATTCGATTTTTTAAAATGGATTGGCCTCGCCGCTGTAATCGCTATTCCGACAGTCATTTATTTAGCACCCATACTGTTAAATACTTACACCAATCATATACGATTGGATTGGATGATTTTGGCTTTTCCCATTCTGATACAATGTACCATAGCTATCCTTAGCACCTCTGGAGTAACACTAAAAGTATTGTCACAAAATCCTGTAAAATCCTTAAAAACAGAATAAACGATTTCGTGCTATTCAGGACTGTCGACGGGAAATGGACGCGCTGTTACAATTCAGCCGGCAGTTCTGAATTTATTTGAAATAATACACCCTCTCCACCTATAAGTGAATTGTCAGTTGTTTCTAAAGGAATGATTTCTATTTTTTCGAAAATATCAAACACGGATGGATCATTCATATTTTTTATGTCAACTGACAGTACAGGGTAATCAACTTCTTGCTCGCGACGGCAAGCAAAAAGTATTGCAATCAGAAAAACATACAAAACCGTTCTTTTCATATTTTCCATATTTTTTAAAACTAAAACTAAAACTTTGGTATTCACCAACATATTTTAGTTCACACCTCCATTATTCGTATTGACTTTGTTTCAAAAAATCTATAGAGGAGTTTGCAGGTCTACTGACTACTATTTCTGGTCTTACAATTATTGTCTGTCTCCCTTCAGTTGCTTGAATGCTTATCGTATCGTTTTTGATAGTAAATGAATATTCGGAATCATCAAACTGATAGAGCATGTGGGTTACTTTCCCATCTTTTTTTTGTTCTACTTCACGTACAGCATTATCCTGATCTTTACGGAAAGTTGCGACAAGCTCCTTTTCTAATTCGGGAGTATACCTTAATGTGAGATTTACTATCGAACGGGGAGCTTGGGAGTTTCGAGCAATTGGATTTGTAATTGTATAGGAGATTGAATTTGAGGGTCCCCGTTTATAAATTAAAACTGGTATTGAATCCTTATTCGTAATTGTAAAAGAAGGTATTGAATCATTGTTTGTATGTGTAAAAAAAGTTTGCCTTGAGATGGTAGGTGTGTTTTTATTCCGAACGATATTCGCATCTATCACGTCCATATTTTCGCATTTCTTTATCAGCGCTTTAATATTTTCCTGCGCTACCGATTTCATTGTAATACTTCCTGCCAGTAAAATTACGGCGGCCATCATAAGATTTCTTGTTTTCATACGGTTCTGTTATTTTAAAAGTTTGTATATATTATAAATTCTACTTCATTACGTATTTCTTCATCCTCGATATTATCCAATATTCGGTTATAATGCGCTTGTATTTGTTGGAGGATTTCGATTCCCAATTTATTGTCTATCATGAGGAGTTCATCGAGTTCTGTTTCTATCTGCTGCAATAACGTTTTTTGAATAGTCGCTTCCAACTCCGGTCTTATCAGATTGAGGTCGGTGATACGAACCCCATTCCGTATGATATAACTTCCTTCTAAGGGGTCAATTGATTCCCTGTTTGTCAAAAAATAAAGTGATGTGAACAACATAATCAGGAACGATGCCGCTATACTGCCCCATACTATCCATTTCTTTTTTGAAGGATGCGTCCTTTGCAGGGGCATCGCCCCCGTCATTCCTGCGTAGGCGGGAATCCCTATTTCTTCGGCTAAGCCGCTTTCGAAATATTTGATTACCTGCTTATATTGAACAAATTCTTCGGGGATATCGTCCTGCTTAAAAAAGAGATACAATTCCCGTTCTTCTTTGCCTGATGTTTGCCCTTCAAAAAAACGATCTAATAAATCTTTGATATGTCCATTTCTTTCTTTCATCCCGTTTGAATTTTTAAAAACATTTCTTTGACTTTCTTTCTTGCTCTGGACAGGTTCATACGTACTGCTTCCGGTTTGCTGCCTGTCAAAGCGGCGATTTCATCAATTTCAAAACCGTCAATATGCCGCATCCGTAATATCGTTTGTTGGAGGTCAGGCAACCGGTCGATGATTCTCATCACTTGCGACATTTCGTCTTTTTGTTCGAGTTGGGCATACGGAGTAGGAGTTTCGCTTTCTATGCTTAGCTCCGCGTCCAATCTTTCCTCTTTCCTTTGAACTACCTTGAGGCGATTCAGGCAAAGGTTTTTTGTGATCCGGACGGACAATGCCGAAATGCTTTCATATTTGTGCAACTCCTTTCGTATGTACCATAATTTCATCATGACCTCCTGAACTACATCCTCTGCGTCTTCCGGATTGTCTAAAAAACTCCGCGAATACAGTAACAATTGCTTTCGCAGAGGAAGTATTTCCCGTATGAACTGCTCCTGTTCCATGTTCTGTTATAATGACAATTCAGTTGATAAAATGTAACATGTAGCGCTCATTTTTTCAACACAGAGATTTTTTCAGCACAGAGAACGCGAACTCGATGAAAACGAGTTTTCATACTAACGGAGAGATGAAAATCAAGGAGATGCGGACGGGACGTCCGCGTACCCGATATATGCTATGCGATTCGGATCGCTCTGCGTATCTCACCAATCAAAAGCACAACTGCTGTACTTCCGATAATTATTCCCCAGTCGGCAGGGTGCAAGGTTGTGACGTTGAACATCTCGCCGCCGATGGTGACAATCAGCCATTGCCCAAGGATAATCACTAATGCAATGAACAGGAAGCCTTTGCTTTGAGCGAGCGACACGAAAGCCGATTTGCCGGTCATAAAGGCTTTGGCATTGAACATGTTCCAGAACTGAAGCATCACGAAGATAGTGAAGAAAAGCGAGAGTTCGTAGGGTGACAGGCCATTCCCGGGACTGAAATCGAAGAAGCTATGTCCAAAGTCTGCGAAGTTGAATTGTGTTAGCGAAGTGATGTCGGCATGTTTGAAATACTGTACCAGACCAAACAACAGGACAACAAACAAAAGCCCAACGATTAAGATGCTTTTTCCCATCGGTTTGTTGATGATATGGTCGGTTGTCTTGCGCGGTTTGTTTAACATCACCTTTTCATTAGGCGGCAGAGAGGCTAAAGCTAAGGCGGCAAATGTATCCATAATCAGGTTTACCCACAGCATCTGTGTCACTGTAAGTGGCGATTCCGTACCCAGAAAGGCGCCAATCAACACAATCAGACAGGCGGCTACATTGATAGTCAACTGAAACAGGATGAAACGCTGTATGTTCTGGTACAGCGAGCGTCCCCACATCACCGCGCGCGAAATACTGCTGAACGAATTATCAAGAATCGTGATGTCGCTTGCTTCTTTAGCTACCGATGTACCGTCGCCCATAGAAAGTCCGACCTGCGCCACATTCAGCGCCGGGGCGTCGTTTGTGCCGTCGCCGGTAACTGCTACTACCTGTTTTTTCTTTTGCAGAAGCTGTACCAACCGTTGCTTGTCCATCGGACGGGCGCGCGACAGGATTTTCAGATTCAAAATCCGCTCTAACAGCGATTCATCGCTCATAGCTGTGAACTCCGTACCGGTGAGGTGATGCGTTTCAGGTTCGTTCTCGTTCCATAAACCGATTTGACGACCGATCTCCTTAGCTGTGCCCGGTGTATCGCCTGTAACGATTTTCACATCAATGCCTGCGTTAATACACGACTTGACTGCGTCGGGAACATCTTCCCTGATAGGGTCGGAGATGGCGACAATACCCATAAAAGTCAGCGCTACATTATGTAGTTTTCCCTCGCGGATGCGACTTTCATCATCATCAATGATCTGGAAGGCGAACCCCAATGTCCGCATTGCTTTATTCTGATATTCAATAAGTTTATTATTAATATCGTCCTTTGCAACAGGAACGTTACTGCACAAATTGAGTACAATTTCAGGCGCGCCTTTCACGTACAGTACCTTTTTATTGAGTAAAGATGAATGGACCATAGTCGCCATATACTTTCGTTCGGTCGAAAATGTGAGTTGCTCAATAATAGTCGCCTCTTCTCGCAAAGTCAGGTAATTGACATTTTTTTCATGCAGCCAAAGCAACAGCGCGCCCTCCGTTGGATTGCCTAATACCCTTATTTTGTCAGGATTGGAAAAATCGAGATAAGCAGTAGAATTGACGGCAATCCCCTCCTCAACAAGACCAGGATTTAAACCAGGATTTTCAGGATTTAAACCAGGATTACCGAGATTATTTTTGATAGATTGATTAATTGAAAAATCTTGGTAATCCTGATAATCTTGTTCAAAATCCAGGTGATAGTCTTGTTCAAAATCCAGGTAATGGTCATAGAGTTTCATTTGGTTCTGTGTCAAGGTACCTGTCTTGTCGGTACAGATGACGGTTGTGGCGCCCATGGTCTCGCAGGCGTGCATCTTGCGGACAAGGTTATTGGTGGATAACATGCGTTTCATGCTTAGCGCCAGGCTCAGCGTGACGGCCATGGGTAATCCTTCGGGAACGGCTACGACGATGAGCGTGACGGCTATCATGATGGTTTGTAGTGCGTATGAACCGAATGATTCCCAGTTGATGCCGTCGGAGCCAATGTCGAGAAAGTAATATGCGACAAAACCAAATATCATGATAACGATGGCAAACAGATATTTAAGGAAGTCGCTTTTCTCTTCTAACTTTGTTTTCCTTGTCAGGAGGTAAGCTCCGGTAGCTAAAACGATAGAACCTGCGAAATAGGGTAAAAAGTTTGACCAGTTAAAAGATGCGATCTTTGAAACCGTAAAACCAATTAATCGGCCGACGACGATCAAGATAGCAAGCACATAACTTGCTTTTGTTATCAAGTCGGCTAATTTATCCAACTGCTGATTCAGGGGTGTCTCAACACTGCTATCGATTTGTGCGCCTTCATACACTTTACCATATTCGGTGGCGTCGCCCACTTTTAGCGTCTTCATGATGCCATGTCCGTCGGCTACCGTTGTGCCTTTCATCGCATGATTGGAGGGATAGGTGGCATCTGCTTTGAAATCGGCGGGGTTCGTGGTCTTTTTGCAGACCGGCTCGCCTGTTAGCGTCGATTCGTTGATTTGCATCGAAACGGTTTCTAACAGTTCACCGTCGGCAGGCACTTCTTCACCTGTTTCAAGAATCACAATATCGCCTACAACTACTTCTTTTTTAGTGACTTGGCACACATTGCCGTTGCGAATCACTTTGACTAATGTGTCGTCGTTGACTTTGTTGAGCACATCGAATTTTTTATTGGCGCTCAATTCAAAACAAAAGCCTACAACAGTCGCTAAAAGTATAGCGACTAAAATACCTAAAGGCTCCAGAAATACGCTCAATGTAGTATGCCCCGTAAAGAACTCGTAACATGCGACACATATTGACAAGGCAAGCGCCACTAAAAGAATAATAATAATAGGGTCGGTAAACTTTTCCAGAAACTGCTTCCATAAGGGTTCTTTTGGAGGCGGGGTTAAAATGTTTTCCCCGTGCTGTTTGCGACTTTCGAGGACTTGCGTGTCGGTCAAACCGATGTAATGTTGATTTTGCATCTTGTTTATTTTTTAAATTTATAGAGATGATATTAATATACTAATTTTTAACTAATTGAACGATGATAAGTCTGCCGCCTTCTTCTTTTGAGAGCAGGATTTGTTTGTTGTCGGTCAATTCTATGGCTTGTCCGACGGGTATTTTTCTGCCGTCGGTTTTGTCTTCCAAATCATTTAGACGTTGGTTGATTAGTAGCCATTGATTATTGTGGAAAACAAAGTATCCGACCGGTTTTTTTTGCTCCGGGCTTAATTTCTCATTTGGCGAGATATTGCGGTTGGCGTGCCAGAGGTACAGATATTGATTGTGATAGACCATCACACGGTAGTCGTCGGGTGTAAACGAGCCTGCCCTGCGTGATGAATAGAGGTTGAGGACAGGCAGTTGTCCTTTGTACTCTGTTCCGCAGAATGGACATTTAGGTTTTGTAGTATTGTCGAAGACAAACCATTTGTGCCAGCAGTTCGGGTTTTGGCATGGCTGCATCAGGTCGACCGTTTTCAGCAGGGCGTCTTCCCATTCGATGGCGGTAGGGCGGGCGGCGGGGTTGTGCAAGCCGTCAATGAAAGCCCTGTCGAACAGTTTCCGCAGATAGGGGCCGCAGACGGTATAAGGGATTTTTGTCGGGTCGCCTTGAGGCAGTTGACTTGGTTGTAAGTCTTTTATCTTGACCCGATTAGATGCGTCGGTCGGGTGTTCGACGAATAGGGCTTTGGCGCCCATCGACAATTCTTCGTCTTTGGTGGGGTCTAAATCATGTATTTTCCCGCCGCGTAAGGGGTGGCGATACAGCAGATACATATAGACTAACACGGCTAATGCGTGGCGGTCGGTAGTGATTTTCGGCAACTGTTTGGCGGGGTCGCCTAACTTCAGATTTTTGGTCGCAATCACTTCGGGCGCGATGAAGTCGGGTGTTCCAAGCACGTCGGGCGGATATTTACCCGGTACGACCAAGCCGTCGATGTCGATAATGGCAGCCCGCCCGGAGGTCGGGTCGAGCAAGATATTTTTGTAAGACAGGTCGGAATGGGCTAAACCGGCGGCATGTAACCGTCGCACTGCACGACTGATACTGATACAAATACGAAAATACTTGAACCAATCGCCGCGTTCTTCCTTCGCAAGGAACTTGTTTTGATTTTTGGCCGAAGCGAACCATTTGCCTTCTTTTTCTTTGCCTTTGATACCCAGGAAATCGTTGTTAATAGAGCCGGTGGAAAAGAAAAAATGCTGATGATAAGTGGGGCACACCAAACCGAGTTTGCCGTTGTGTTCCACAATTTTAGTTGGCCAGCAGTACAGGTCTTTCCAATAGTCGCCCCCCGGCTGGTTGAAAATCCGTTCCCGATAGAGACCTGTAATGTTTTGCAGGCGGTCTTTGGCATTGGAATCCTGCTTGTCGCGAAAGAACGCCACTACATACGACTTGTCGGGACTGAAATAGACGTCTTTCATTCCTCCGGAACCGATGATGACGTCTACATATTCCACCGGAGAACCGTCTGTTGCTGTAATCTTTATTGTGTTTGCCATGTATTTTTAAAATAAGATAGCTATTGTTCTGTCGTCATGGTTGCCTTTCGACCAGAAATCCAACCACTTTAATAGTTGTTCGGCTGATTGTTCGTTGTCGTCGGTGAGGTCGACTTTCTGTGTTATCTCGTTTGCATTGTCAAGGTCGACTTTCGTATTATCATCATTGGCGCCGTTCAAGTCTTCCCACAAGGCGTCCCATTTTTCGATACGATTCAGGTTGGCATCGGTTTCGAACTTGGGGTCGGTCACGCCGTCTGTCATCAGGATGATGGCCGTAAAATCGTCGACTATCTCAAAGCGGGTACGTACTCTGTCCTTGAATATTTCCTGCATGGTCAGAAAGCGTGTCTGTCCGGCAAATTCACCTCCATCGGGTTCGCCTAAGACTATCAGGTGTTGTTTTTCGCGATTATAGATGCCTATTCCGCCGTCGCCCACCCAAAATGCGCCTACAAACCAGCCGAAATCAAATTTTTTACATATACACAGGATTAAAGTGGTGGCATAATCTTTGGGTTTGCATTGTTCTTTGTTGGCTTCCATGCATATTTCTTTATGTGCTTCGAATGCGGCTTTCCCTACAATTGTGTGTAAAGTCCGGTAGACATCTTTTCGTTCCTCAGTTTTTATTTGTTCTTCCAAAATAGCGCCTAAGTCCGCTAATTGAGTTCGGCATACTTCCACAGCCGTTTGACAGGCGATTTGCGAACCCTTGCGGGAGTATTTTGCCGAACCTGCGCCATCGGCCACTACCATGGTATACCATTCCGTATCTTCATCGAAATAAAGTGCAAAATCGTCGTCGCGGGGTTTACCTTCATGCGCATGTGAACGTCCGCGTTGACTGGCGGCGACCAAGTCTTTCCTTGATACGCCATTTTTGGCCTCCACTTTAAGGAATTGACAATCGCTGTCTTGTTTGTAATACTTAATTTCGGTTGGAGTCGGAATATTTTCCCACAAATCCTTAGGGTTGGGTACTACGATTAGAAAAAGTTCTTTTTCGGCTTTATGCCCTTGATTGCTGACACACCGCAAGATGATTTTATGGTCGCCGGCAACAGTAGGGATGCCCTCAATCATATTATTTTCCGATGAATGAGAGATACCTTCCGGCATATTTTCAAAAGAAAAGTCAGCGATATCCGGCAATCCGATGCTGTGAATATTGAAAGGTACGGCATAATCCTTGTCTTTTTTTGCTACCGGTAATTGTATTTGTTTGCCCTTCACTTGCATGGCAAACAGTTCTTCCTGTTTAAACATATCCCATTTTTCATTCATAAATTCCCGAATAGGCATCTCGTATTTTTTTAAAAAAATGCTGATTTCCCGCTCTTCGGCATTAATATTTAATTTTTGTAAAAAGTCTTTTATACTCATGTTTGTCATTTTGTTCTGTAAATAAGGGCGAAGCTGGAGCTTCGCCGCTCCCAGAGAGTTTATCCTCTTGTTCTGTGTACATCAAATCCGTCATTGCTGAAGTCATAATGCGACTTATTGCCACACCAGGGGCATGTGCTGATTTTTTCCGAGCCGATACAGTGCATCTTGCCGCATGAGCCGTCGTATGCAAAGCCATATTGATTGCCGCAGCACGGACAGGCAGGAGCGCCAATCAGTTTATCAGTATGGATTTGCAAGTCGCCCGCCTTTTCGTCCGACATCTCAAAATAGGTGTTATCCACTCTGAAAGCGCCAACTAACCGGTATTCTAATCCAATATCGCCATCATCATTTTCAAATACATTTTTGCGATATTTTATCAGATAGGGTTGTTTTGTGTTTTGGCATTTGGCGGCCAGTACCACAAAGCTGTCATCCACAACGGGTTGTACACCTCTTTTTGACAAATCGATCTTTGAAACGCTGTCGTTCATTCGCGCCATCTCAAACCCTGTCGAATTATTTTCGACGCTGATACTGCTTGTTTTAATTGAAGCGGTGACCCATTTAAAAAATTGTGCGTATGCGCGGGCATCTGAATTGTCAAAATACAACACATTGTCCGTCAGTTCGCTAAGTACGTTGACGTCGGTATGCTTGCCGAAAGAGACTACAACCATATTGGCTGCGCGCTGCCACTTTTGTTTCCATTCCGAGACCACCGCTTTTAAATCGGAGGCGCTATCGGTAGGAACGCCGTCGGTAAACAAAAAAACAATCGGCTTCCAGTCGCCCTTTTGGTCGAATGTAGTCGGGACAATGTTTTTCTTCAGTTCATACATCAGATGTCCCAACCCTGAACACAGGGAAGTACCACTACCTATCGGAAATTTCGTAGGATAGAACATCGTGACCTCCTGCAACGGCGCTATCGTTCTGGCTTGCCCTGCAAAGGCGACAACCGAGACCCAAACCGTTTCCAACGCATACGGGTCGGCACGTAACTCCTTGATAATGGTTGCCATACCGTCCTGTACAAGGTCGATAGGATCGCCGACCATCGATTCGGAAACATCAATCAAAAAATAAACCGGTAAACGACGCATGATAATAATGATTAATGATTAATGATTAATGATTAATCATTAACTTAAATTGTGTGATGTGAGGTATACTGTTGCGGGGCCGGAAATTTCGTACATTGTCAGGCCTTCGCCGGCTAAAAAGCCTTTGCCGGAAAAGGTGGAACGTAGTTGATTGATTGCGTTTGTGTTGATGCACAGGAAATGCTTTTCGTCCGTAATCACCGATGTGCCGGCTTTTACCTCTAAGTTGATGCTCGTACCGTAAGAATCTAAGAATACGGTTCCGGTACCGGATATTTTTTGCAATATCAACTTGGAATTACTTATCAGGGAGGAAATATTGAGCGAGAAATCGACATCGACATTTTTGCTTGAGGCAAGGTAATAACCTGCTCGGCAAATAATTGATCCGTTAAACTGGTTTAAGTCAACCGGTAATATTCCCATTTTCCCGGAAATCAGCAGTTTTTTCATGCTGTTTGACCGGTTATACAGTTCTACAAGGAAAATGCTCTCGCCCGATATTTTTCGTTTGAGCATACCGGTTAACCCTTTGTCTACCACTTTGACATTTTTTTCAATACCATCCTCGTGGTAAATAATGGCGCCTCTTTCGCAAAAAAAAGAATCACCCGGTTCCAAAAGAACTTCTAAACATTTAAAGTCATAACCCGTTATTTTACAATTCATATCTTTTTTAATTAAGAATTAAGAATTAGCGTTCGCCCTTTCGTGCTTTCGCCCTTTCGCCCCTAAATCACCGTATATACTTCTGGCGGCGGTGGAGGAAGCAATATTTCGTCCGTTGCGCCTATGCTGCGGTTGCCGATACTGACTGAGGCCGATACCCATTTAAAAAATTGCCGGAAAGTAGCTCCGTCGGTGGTGTCCATACTCACGATATTTTTCGTGAATTGTTCCACATTTTCGGTGCGGGGGTTGGCGCCTACAAGGCAGACAACAATACTTCCAAAATGTCGTTGTGTGATTTTGGCGACTGCCTCCTTAAATAACAATACATCCGCCGCTCTGCCGTCACACATGACGAAGAGTAGCGGCATCCAGTCGCCTTTGCGATCAGGTGTACTTCGTCTCACTTCCGTATCTATCTTCTGACACAAAAAATCCAAGGCTTCCCCCAGATGCGTACCTGCCGCTTCAGGTTGAGTAATGGTTGGGATTTGCATCTTTTCAAGCGCTGTGAGCGGTAAAATCTGTTCGGGTTGACGATTAAAAGTTATCACGCTGATATACACCGATTCGAGGGCGAAAGGGTCTTGACGTAGCGATGCAATCATCGTTTCCAAGCCCACTTTGATAGCCTCTATCGGCTCGCCACGCATGGCGCCTGATGTTTGGATTAATATATATACGGGTAGTCGTCTCATTTTTTATTTTATACCACAAGATTAACTTCGGGCGGCGGGGGCGGCAGCTCGCCAAGTCCAACCATTTCGGCGCCTCCATCAACTTTCTGGCTGCCTGTACTTACCGAAGCAGAGACCCACTTGAAGAAAGCCTTAATAGTAGAACTGTCGGCTGTATCCAACTGCACCACACATTGCGTAATCTGTTTCAATACATTTGTATCGGCGCCCTGACCGGCAGCGCAAGCCACTACAATCCCTACTTTACATTTCTGAAATTCAGCCAGTCCTTTTTGCCAGTTGTCCGTTGGTCCGCCGTCGGTCATAATGAAGATCAACGGCTTCCAGTCGCCTTTCACTTCGGTGGAGGTTTTTGTCACCTCGCTATCGATTTTTTTGGCGAGCAACGTCAGTGCGTCACCTAATGCGGTAGTACCGCCGGCCTGGATAGAAGGCATTTGGAATGAGGTAAGCTCCGTGAGCGGTACTAATTGTTTGGCATTACTGTCGAAAGTAATGACACTCAGATAAGCGGTTTCGAGCGCATACGGGTCTTGTCGCAGTGCGCTTAATAATGTTTGGACGCCTGTTTCGACGGCGGCAATCGGTTCTCCCATCATCGAGCCGGAGGTGTCTAATACTAAATAAACGGGTAATCTCCTTGACATAATTATTTTACATTTAAAAGGTTTATAAATCTTACTTGCTTCCTGCGCGCCATTGCATCCCCCAATTATATGTCCGGTCGCAGCCGCTATGTCCGTCGTGAAACGTCACTAACTTTTTGACAGTCATTGAACTGTCTGTTCCAAACAAAATCTCGGCTATAGCGCAGAATTTTTGTGAATCATATTGTTTGCCCATTTCTACCACAATATCGGGATTGCCGGGAACTTTAATAGTTACTACGGCATTGGTATCCGCCCATTTTGCAACGCCCTCATATATAAAGCAATACACAGTGATACGTTTCAAATCCGAAATGCCCTGCGGATTAATGAGCATATTTTCACCTTCGGCATCCGCACCTGAACGGTCGTCGCCACTGTGCCAAATCCATGGTTTTTGCGTATAACAACCCTGTTTTGTTTTTTGATTCTTAGTTCCGCCCAGCCCGTGCGCAAATTGCAATCCGTCGATACACGATTTAGTCCCGTCATTCAGTTCGTACCAGCATCCCAAATCGAGGTCAATGGACTTGTCGCCTTGCCAAAACTTTGACCAGGCGCCTTGTTTTTCCTGAAACCAATTCAGATTGATGATGATTTCTTTCCTTACACTGTCGCTTTTTTTCGTCAAGTCGATTTTATGGCTGTCGCCCTGTTTCTCAAGCGTGATTTTCGTTAAGTTAATTGCCATGATCTAAGCTATTAAACATATTTATCCACAAAATACTGTAATCCGCCTTTGTACCCGATACCCATGGCTTCAAATTTCCATTCGGCGCCTCTTTTGTACAAACGTCCGAACTCCACCGCCGTCTCTATCGAAAAGTCTTCGTCTAATTCGTATTTAGCAATTTCCGCATTGGTAATCGCATTATAAATGCGTATAAATGAGTTGCGTACCTGTCCGAAATTTTGTTTGCGCGTCGCATAATCATGAATGGTCACAGTGAAGATGATCTCCTGAATTTTCGGGTCCACTTTGGACAGGTCAACAGTCAGTGTTTCATCATCGCCGTCGCTACTGCCGCCGGTGAGGTCATCGCCGGACGATTCCACTGCGCCATCAGGCGATAATTGATTATTATAAAACACAAAAAACTCATCTTTCGGCAGTTTTTTGTTTGCTCCCAGCATAAAAGCCGAAGCGTCAAGGTCGAAGTCAGACCCTGTGCCTTCGTTCGGGTCCCAACCCAAACCTACTCCTACTTTCGACAGCCCTTTCCCTAAATCAATGCGCTGTCCTTTTGTTAAATCTATTGCCATAATATTTTAATATTTAGAACTTTATATAATGTTTCGCATGTCTCAAATCATTTATTTTTTTATTCATAGAATGGAAAAGAATAAATTGTCCGCATGAAGAAAAATATTGCGGGACAAAAGTACAAAAAAAGTTATGTTTTAACAAATTTTCCGGCAGAAAAATCTTTAGTTGAAATAAATTGGCGGATGAAAGTCTCGATTTTTAGCACCTTACTGATTCCAAACGCCTTTCAATCGAATCCCGGATAAATGCATTGATACTTATTCCGGTACGTTCTGAGATCATCGCAATTTTTCCGTGGATTTCAGCTGGTATGCGTATATTCAGCACGCCGTTATACCCCTTTCTTGGCTTAATTCCTAATTCAATACATCCTTCCAAGTAACTTTCAATGGCATTTATGAAATCATTTTCTAATTCTTCGACTGTATTCCCTTCATAAGTAATACTATCCTTAGTCATTCCAAGAACCCCTCCGTAAAACTTTTTGTCTTCTTTATCATATTCGATACCTCCATAGTATCCTTTGTATTCAAGATTGACCATAATGATTAGATTAAAAAATTTGTGCAAAGGTAACTATTTTAAGTTACAAAATTGATTTTTATAGAAAATATTTTTTATAATAAACGGCAATCCTACAGCCTTAAAATTTGCACATATTTTTAAAATATGCGCAAAAAAAGTAGCGTGTTGAATAATAGTTCGTATTTTTGTCGGGCATAATAATAGAAAAAAACCATGAAGGAGAAAATAGAATTGTTGAATAAACTGAACCGGCAGGCTGAATCAGGGGGCGGCGACGACCGCATCGCTAAGCAACATGCGGCAGGGAAACTAACTGCGAGAGAGCGGATTGACTTACTTTTAGAGAAAGGCACCTTTGTCGAGATCGATAAATTTGTTACGCATACATGTACCGATTTCGGGATGGAAAAACAACGTCCTTTTGGTGATGGCGTCGTGACAGGGTACGGCTTGATTGGTAACCGGACAGTTTTTGTTTTTGCGGAGGATTTTACGGTGTTTGGCGGTTCCTTGTCGGAGACCTTCGCGCGTAAGATTTGTAAGATAATGGACATGGCGATGGATGTAGGGGCGCCGGTGATAGGATTGAACGATTCGGGAGGCGCACGTATTCAGGAAGGTATCCGGTCGTTGGCCGGCTTTGCAGAGATATTCCTCCGTAACTCGTTGGCTTCGGGCGTCATACCTCAAATAAGCGCTATCATGGGTCCCTGTGCCGGTGGAGCCGTTTATTCGCCGGCGCTCACCGATTATATCTTCATGGTGAAAGAAAGCAGTTATATGTTTATTACTGGGCCGGATGTGATCAAGGCCGTGACGCAGGAGGAGGTGACTAAAAACGAATTAGGCGGCGCCGACATACATACAAGCCGTTCGGGCGTCGCTCATTTTTCGGCCGAAAACGATATAGACTGTATTTTGAAAATAAGGGAGTTAATGTCGTTCTTGCCCAACAACAACATGGCAGAACCGCCTTTTGTGCCGACAGCCGACAGCCCCAACCGGATAGACCCTTCCTTGGATTTGCTGATACCTGAGAACCCTAATCAACCCTACGACATCAAGGAGTTGATTATCTCGGTCGCCGACGATGAAAACTTTTTTGAGATTCAGGAAGATTATGCCAAAAATATGGTAATCGGTTTCATCCGTTTAAATGGGAAGACTATCGGAGTAGTAGCTAACCAGCCGTCGGTTTTGGCAGGGACATTAGACGTCAACGCCTCGGTTAAAGCAGCGCGGTTTGTGCGTTTCTGCGATGCTTTTAATATCCCGTTGCTTACTTTTGAGGATGTTCCGGGATTCCTTCCGGGCATCAATCAGGAATACGAGGGCATCATTCGTAACGGCGCCAAACTGCTGTATGCGTACTGTGAATCGACCGTACCGAAAGTGACGGTAATCACCCGCAAGTCCTACGGCGGCGCTTACTGTGTGATGAGTTCCAAACAGATACGCGGCGACTTCAATTTCGCTTATCCGACAGCAGAACTGGCAGTCATGGGGGCCGACGGTGCGGTGAATATTCTATTCCGTAAGGAAATTGCCGGAGCTGACGACAAGGATGCTAAACGCAAAGAACTGCAGGATGATTATCGTGAGAAATTCGCCAACCCCTACCGCGCTGCTGAATTGGGCTATATCGACGAGATTATCGAACCCGCGGTGACCCGTCCGCGCCTGATTCGCAGTTTTGAACTGCTTGCCAACAAACGACAATCGAATCCGCCGAAGAAACATGCGAATATGCCTTTGTAGTTTTCAGTTTTCAGTTTTCAGTTTTTAATTTTCAGTTTTCAGTTTTCAGTTTTCAGTTTTTAATTTTTAAAATTCAACTAATGATAAAGAAAGTATTAGTAGCTAATAGGGGGGAGATTGCCATGCGGATATTTCGCACTTGCCGTGTGATGAATTTACCTACAGTTGCAGTTTATACACATGTAGATAGGGGGGCTTTGCATGTGCGTTATGCTGAAGAGGCTTACTGTATCTCAAAAGATGAATCGGATACGTCTTATCTAAAGCCGGAACTGATACTTGATATTGCTAAAAAAACAGGGGCGGCCATTCATCCGGGTTATGGTTTTTTGTCGGAGAATGCTGATTTTGCACGCCGTTGCGAAGAGGAAAAAGTTGTTTTCATCGGACCAAGCGCTGATGTCATTGCTAAGATGGGCATAAAAACGGAGGCGCGTAAAATCATGCAGGAAGCGGGCGTACCGATTGTTCCAGGGACGAAGGAGCCGGTTAAGGGATTAGAGGAAGCGCGCATGAGAGCGAAAGAAATAGGTTATCCTATCATGTTAAAGGCCTTAGCCGGCGGTGGCGGCAAAGGGATGCGCTTAGTACAAAAGGAAGATGAGTTGGATGCCGCCTTCCGTATGTCAAGCTCAGAAGCCGCCGGATCATTCGGCAATGACGCTATCTATATTGAGAAATACATTGAGAACCCGCATCACATCGAGGTACAGGTCTTAGGCGATAAATATGGTAATGTGATTCACCTTTACGAACGCGAGTGTTCCATACAGCGTCGCAACCAGAAAGTGATAGAAGAATCGCCGTCGCCGTTTATGAAAGAAGAGACACGTAAAAAAATATTGGCCGTCGCTGTTGCCGCCTGTAAGAAAATCGGTTATTATAGCGCCGGGACATTAGAGTTCATGGTGGACAAAGACCAAAACTTTTATTTCCTTGAAATGAATACCCGCTTGCAGGTAGAGCATCCGGTGACGGAGGAATGTACGGGCGTCGATTTAGTCCGCGACATGATACTGATAGCTTCAGGCAATCCGCTCGCATACAGTCAGGATGAGGTCGAATTTCGGGGCGCCGCTATCGAGTGTCGTATCTATGCCGAAGACCCTGAAAACAATTTCATGCCTTCACCCGGCATCATCCGTGTACGCGAAGCGCCCGAAGGACGGAATGTCCGTTTAGATAGTTGCGCTTATGCCGGCTTTGAAGTATCCCTTCATTACGACCCGATGATAGCCAAGTTGTGTGTATGGGGACGCAACCGCGAATCGGCTATTTCCAATATGAAACGCGCCTTGAGGGAATACAAGATTCTGGGTATCAAGACGACTATCCCTTTCCATCAGAGGGTATTACAGAACGAAACATTCATCAAAGGCGATTATGATACTACCTTTATCGACACGAAATTCGATAAGGAAGAACTCAAACGCCGCAAGAACAGCGACCCGACAGTGGCCGTCATTGCCGCCGCCCTGAAACATTATGAGCAGGAAAAAGACGCCGCCGCCCGCGCGACCACCGTCCCCCTCGTCGGTGAATCACTGTGGAAATATTACGGCAAATTACAGATGTCAGCCAACAATTATTAAATAGTTTTCAGTTTTCAGTTTTCAGTTTTCAGTTATTAGTTATCAGTTTTCAGTTTTCAGTTTTCAGTTACCGTGTACCTTACACCGTTTTCTTACTCCATTAAAAATCCGTATTCATAAATTTTGGGATCGATTTTTTTTGCTAAAATTTTGAGTTCTAGTCTTAAACTTTCCATCAGTTCGTTATACGTTTTGTCTTGACTTTTGTTATTCATTTTTCCTTTTTCGTTTCGACCCTGAAAATGTTCGCGGATGT
>Ga0099364_10003341_pt1 | contig 24904 bp, 24 predicted proteins | sample TergutTh196P3_FD_73070 | JGI IMG/M metagenome (GOLD analysis project Ga0099364, IMG submission 73070) | Microcerotermes parvus P3 segment gut microbial communities from Pointe-Noire, Republic of the Congo - Th196 P3 | ecosystem: Host-associated > Arthropoda: Insects > Digestive system > Gut ...
ATCCACAAATTATTGTCCACCAATTCCGCCTCAATCACAGGCGCTTTGCCTTCTTCACGAATGATTTTAATATATCCGGTATTCATAACAATATGGGTATTAAATGATTAAAAATTTACTGCAATTTTATCAGTTTCAGGCTCATTTTCCGGCAAGGCAAACACTTTTCCCATTTCCTTTACCCGACCTGCAAAAAGCGCCATATCATCGCCTATTTTTTCGCCGATTATGCGGGCGTAAATTTGCGTTGTGGCGATGTTGGTGTGTCCCAGCATCTTACTAACGCTTTCGATTGATACGCCTTTTGTGAGCGTCAAAGTGGCGAATGTGTGCCTCGAAAGGTGAAACGTCAAATTTTTTGTAAAACCGCACTGTTCGCCGATTTCTTTAAGGTAGGCGTTTGTATTCTGGTTGTTTATTACAGGCAACAAACGTCCGTCAGGCAACGTACCACTGTATTTGTCAATAATCCTCTGCGGGATTTCCATCAACGGCACTTGATAACTTACTTCGGTTTTGCCACGTTTGCCCACAATCCACTTATTGCCATCGAACATGGTACGAATACTGTCCGAATTCATAAAGCAGAAGACGGCATACGAGATTCCATCCGAAAGAAAGCGATAACGCGGAGGGGATAGAGGACGTCGTCCTGCTTCATCTGAGAAGAAAGGACAGGCGGGCGGTGATGGCCGCGGTCAGCCGGCTCATGACTCATCCGGATGTCGTTTACGCCGAGCCGGATTATCTGGAGGAGGCGCACCTGATCCCCAATGACCCGCTCGTGAGATATCTTTGGGGGATGGAAACCATTCAGGCTCCCCTGGCGTGGGATTACGCCACGGGGAGCCCTCATGTAATTGTCGGCGTACTGGACAGCGGCGTGGACATGAACCATCCCGACCTGATGAGCAATTTGGTTGCCGGCAGGGCCTTTGACCTCATGGACGAAACCGGCCACGGAACCCACGTGGCCGGAACCATCGGCGCCGTGGGGAATAACCGCATTGGCGTGGCGGGGGTCTGCTGGAATGTGGGCCTGGCCAACTTTAAAATCGGCAACAGGGTCTTCGATCTCGCGGCGGCGATCGCGGCGATTGATTACGCGGCGCTCAACCGCATCCCGATTCTGAACAACAGCTGGGGCGGCAGGGGCTATTCGGCCACGCTGCGCTTCGCGATCAAGCAATACGGCGGGCTGTTTATCGCCTCGGCGGGAAACGACGGCACCAACAACGATTTCGCTCCTATGTTCCCGGCCTCTTATGACAACGAAAACATCATTTCAGTGGCGGCGTCCACGCCCTACAATACCCTGGCGTCCTTCTCCAATTACGGGGCGGGGAGCGTTGATATCGCGGCCCCGGGAACCGGCATTTTAAGCGCCGCGCTGAACGGCGGATACAGCTATTTGAACGGAACCTCCATGGCCGCCCCCCATGTGGCCGGCGCCGCCGCGCTGCTGAAATCCTACCGGCCCGGCTTAACCGTTCCGGAGATAAAGGAGATCATTTTATCCAGCGCGGAAAAGCATCTCAACTTATCCGGCAGGGTGGCGGCGGGCGGCGTTTTAAACGTAAACGCGATGATGGAGCTGGCGCGGGACGCGTGACTATTGTACGGCCACGGATTCCAGCGCGACCCGGATCATGTCGGTCAGCGAACGTTCCCGCTCCGCGCTGGTTTTGCTTTCGCCAGTGTACATACTGTCCACGACGGTCATCATCGAAACTGCGCTTTTCCCGCTGGCGGCGGCGGTCATATAAAGCCCCGCGGCCTCCATTTCCACCGCCAAAATCCCCATTTTCGACCATGCGGGAATCACCTCCCGCTCCCAGTAGAAGCTGTCACAGGTGAGGGTGCTGCCGAAGTGAAGGGGAATGCCCAGCTGTTCGGCGCAGCGGTCAACGCGCCGGAGCAGGGGGTAGCTGGCCACGGCGGAAAATTTGCCGGGCAGGCTGTATTGCAGGTCAAAGCTTGAGTCGTAGCTGGCGCCCACCGAAACGACGATGTCGAGCGGCTTTATTTTTGCGCTGGCCGCGCCGCAGGTGCCTATGCGGATGATATTTTCCACGCCATAAAACTGATATAGCTCATAGGCGTAAATGCCGATGGAGGGGATTCCCATGCCGCTGGCCATGATGGATACCGGCGCGCCCCGATAGACCCCCGTAAAGCCTTTTATGCCGCGCAGGTCGCTGACAATTCGCGGGCTTTCCAGAAAGTTTTCCGCAATAAATTCAGCGCGTTTGGGGTCGCCGGGCATGAGCACGGTTTTCGCGAAATCGCCCTGCTTCGCGTTGATGTGCGGGGTGGGGATTGACATGGCAAGGCTCAGCTCCTTTTCAGCCGTTTTGAAAAATTATGGCGCGTCATCCTCCGCCAGCTCCTCCCGCAGCGCCTGCTCGGCGGCCCGGCGCTCCGCCAGAAGAAGCTCGGTTTGCTCGCGGTCCTGCGGCTTCCACCGCACAAAGCTGCGCGCGGTAAACCAGATGGCGTGGTCCAGCACCGGAATGAGGGTATACATGGGCCACATGAATTTCAAATATTTCTCCGGCGGCCTTGTGCCATCCTCCGTGTAGCCGCCCCGGAAGCCCGTCCAATCCAGGAAAGCGTTGCCCGTCACCTGCCCGATGTTGTTGGTGATGGACTTTTTGAACAGGCTATCCACCGCCGTGGTGACGCCCTCGCTGCGCTGGCCGGTTTTCAGCTCCACATAGTCATACCACTCGTAGTTGAGCAGGCCCTCCGCCACCTGGTCCATCGAAACGGAGGCGTTGATCAGGGTTTCCATGAGAATCAGCACACCAAAGCGCCAGGGGCTTTTGTAGCCGACCAAATACATCATCAGCTTGCTGAATATGTTCACCACGCATTTGAGCTGCTGCGCCCGCAGCGGGCCGCCCAGGCGGTTGATGATCTGCCGCTGGAAGGGCTGCAGCACCGTGGAAAGGTTTCCGGAAAGCATCTGCTTGAGCAGCAGTAGGCCCTCGCCGCCCATCTCCCTGCCAAACACGCGGTATTTCGGCATAATATAGCGATAGATCATCAGCTCATCCCCCATGTCGGGGCTGAACACCGTGAGGAAGTTGGCAATGGAATTCGCGATGAAATAGCGGTTGTGCTTCACCACCTGGAAGGTCTGCGCCAATGTGGGCTTTTCGGGTGGCTCGGCGTCTTCGCCGTCTGCCTGGGGAACGGCCACGGGATAGGAGTAATCCACCCGCTGGCGAACAAAGGTGGGCAGAATCCAGGCCGCGATGCCGAAGGGCAGAAAAATACAGGCGCCAAAAAAGATGATCTGGTAATCGTCAAGGCCGAACACCTCACGGAAGCCCATGAGCACCGTGGGGAGATTGGCGATTGCCCAGCTGAACTGATATCCCATATTGCCCCACACGTTGATGCGCCCGCGCTGCTGGCTGGAGGGGCTGATGCCGGAGCGCATTTTCTGGTCCGCGATGCCATTCATCGTGCCGAGGATATCCTGGGTCATGTTGCAGAACATCAACACCGCCAAATGCTGCCAGGTGGACATGCCCCCATCGAACAGCTTCACCACCGTAAGGATGCTGCCCGTTATGGCGGAGGCGCGCATGATCTTGCGCAGCGCCTGCGGGCCCAGGCGCTTGCGGTCCATCCAGCCGCCGAGAATCGGGTCGTTGACAGCGTCCCAGACGGAGGAGACTACCCCCGCGACGGAGATGCTGTTGGGCGGTATCCGGAAGCGCTCCTTATACAGGAAATCCTGCTTGTCCGTGAAGCCGCTGAACATGCTGCTGAAGGCTCTGTGGAAGAAATACAGCAGCAGCTCCCAGGGCGTGATATGGTCAGGGTCAATCCCCTCGCCCCGTACCCAGTGCACGGGGTGCTTTATCCCCTCCCGCACGTTTGCCAGGGTTTGCGCGGGGATAAACCTGCCAAGCAGCTTGTTGAACCAGTCGATGGAAATCCCTCCCAATCATTTGATATATAATAACTTCTTCAGAATAATAATATTTTAGCATAAAAACGGATGCGGCGCAAGCATTTAATTTTTTCGGACGCCACTTTTGAGCGCTTTGAAATTTTAGCTTGTAATTTTCCGGCGTTTCTGTCATAATAGTAGCAGAGTGAACAGCGAAGAAAGCGAGGCGTATCCATGGACTACAGCGAGCTGCGCTCCCTCACGGAGGAAGAGCGGGCGGGCATTTTGGAGCGGCATCGCCGCGGGGGCGTTTTCATTCCCTGCGCGGAGGGCGTGATCATTGGCGAGAATGTCGTCATCGCCTCCGGCGCGCTGATTCTGCCGGGCTGCATGCTCTGGGGCGAAACCTTCGTTGGCGGAGACTGCGTGATTGGCCCGAACACGCTGCTTTATGATACAACGGCGGCGGATGGCTGCGTGCTGAACAACGTGCACAGCGAATCGGCCTCCATCGGCGCGGATACGCGGATTGGCCCATGGGTGCGGCTGCGCCCGGGCACGAGGCTGGGGCGCGGCCTGCGCATCGGCAATTTCGTGGAGATCAAGAACGCCGACATTGGCGACGGCAGCAAGATTGCCCATCTATCCTATATCGGCGACGCGGATTTTGGCAGGGACATCAACGTGGGCTGCGGCTTGGCCGTGGCGAATTACGACGGCAATCAAAAGCACCGCACGGTGGTGGGGGACGGCGCGTTCCTGGGCTGCCACAACAGCCTGGTTTCGCCGGTGACCGTGGGCGCGGGGGCGTACACGGCGGCGGGCTCGGTGATCACGGAGGACATCCCCGAAGGCGGCTTCGCGATTGCCCGGGCCAGGCAGGTGAATAAGGAGAAGAGGCAGTAAAAAACGGCGGCAAACAACAAGCTTTCAATATCACTGCAGCGGCCTGAAAACTGATACAAAAGTACAAAAAGGAAACCATAATGCCATTCTTCAAAAAACCATCCCAGCCCCAGTGGATTGTCGCGGGACTGGGCAATCCTGGGCGGGTGTATGAGCTTACCCGCCACAACGCGGGCTTTCTCTGCCTCGACCTGCTGGCGGATGAGCGCAGTGTAAAAATAAACAAGCTGAAGTTTCACGCGCTCACCGGCTTCGCGGAGCTGGGCGGGCAGCGCTGCCTGCTGATGAAGCCCAATACATACATGAACCTCAGCGGCGAGGCCCTGCGGGAGGCTTCCTCGTTCTATAAAATCCCGCCGGAGCGGGTGCTGGCGATTTTCGACGACGTGTCTTTTCCGCCGGGCGTTCTGCGCATCCGCAGACAGGGGAGCGACGGCGGCCACAAGGGCGCGAAAAGCCTCATCCAGCATTTGGGCCAGAGCTTTCCACGGATCAAGCTGGGCGTGGGGCAAAAACCGCATTCGGACTACGATATCAAGGACTGGGTGCTTTCCACGATGAACCGGGAGGAGCTGCTGCTTCTGCGCGAGGCCTGCGGCAGCGCCGTCAAGGCGGCGGAGCTGATTGTACAGGGTGAGATAGACCGGGCGATGAGCCGGTATGGTAAGTAAGGGCCCGCGCTTTTATCAAATCGCGGGCTGTCCCAGTGAGAGCGAAGCTCAAGTAAAGGCGTCCAGGACGTTGCCGACGGTTTTTATGGCCTTGTTCATCGTGCGCTTGGCGTTGCGCTTCGGCTGTGCCATGGCGCTGCCGATGAGACCCACCGTGCCGCCGATTGCCAGGCCGATGCCCACGCCCTTCGCCACGTTCATGGCCTTCATTTTCCCGATCATCATATTCAGTCGTAACCCCTTTCAGTTGATGGCGGAGCAATGCTCCCGCAACGATAGATTGCCCCGCGCTCAGCGAATAATCGGAGGATTTGCCGCATGGAAAGCATTCCCTTGCCAAAGCACCAATTGCATATCGTGCTGGTGGAGCCGGAGATTCCCCAAAACACGGGCAACATTGCCCGCACCTGCGCCGCCACGAGCGCGTGCCTGCACCTGGTGGAGCCTATGGGCTTTCGCGTGGACGACGCCAAGCTCAAGCGCGCGGGCCTGGATTACTGGCATTTGCTGCCTATCACGTATTATCCAAGCCTGAAGGCCTTCTTCGAACAGACCTGCGGGCCCTATGTCTATTTTTCGACAAAGGCCGCGCGGATTCATTCGGAATATTCCTATCCCCGCGAGGTATATCTCGTTTTTGGAAAAGAAACCAGCGGGCTGCCGGAGGAGCTGCTCCGGGCGAACCGCGAAAACGCCGTCCGCCTGCCGATGATCCACGAGGCCCGGAGCCTTAATCTTTCCAATGCCGTGGCGGTGGCGGCCTATGAGGCGCTGCGGCAGTGGGGATATCCCGGAATGCTGCAATGCTCCGGCGCGCTGGAGGACAAGCTATGTTAAGAGAGATATTATACCGTGTGTTCGCCCTGTGCTTTTGCGTGAACAGAATATTTCCCGTCAAGAAAAACAAGGTGGTGCTCCTCGCGCCGCACAAAAGCTGGGGCTCCCTGAAAAACGTGGGCGAGGCGCTGGAGGCCCGGGGCGGCTGGCGCGTGATCTGGATACCGGCGGCGGAGCCGGCCCGCGGGCTCCAGGGGATGATTCAATTCTTCACGGTGCAGGCGCATCACCTGGCGACGGCGCGAATCATCTTTTTAAACGATAATTTCATGCCCATGGCGGAGCTTTGCTTTTCAAAAAAGGCGAAGCTCATCCAGCTGTGGCACGCGGAGGGCGCGCTGAAAAAATTCGGCCTCAGCCTGGCGCTGGAGCCCCGCCTGCGCCGGCGCGTGCAAAGAGGCGCGGCGCGGTACAGCGCGGTGGTCTGCTCGAACGAGCGGGTGATTCCGCACTATGCCGAGGCCTTCGGCGTGGATTCCGCGCGGGTGCTGCCCCTGGGCTCGCCCAGAACGGACGAGCTCCCCCGGCCCGGCAGCCGCGCGGCGCTGCGGGCGGAGTTCGACGAGGCGCAGCCGGAATACAGGGGAAAACGGCTGATCCTCTACGCCCCCACCTTCCGCGACGATCCGATGGAGGATGCCGCGCTGCTGTCCCACTTCGATTTTGAGGCCTTTGAGCGGCGCTTTGGAGAGGATGCCGCGCTGTTTGTGCGGCTGCATCCCCAGCTGCATGCCGCCGCTGTGCCCGAGGCCTATTCACAGTGTGGGAGGCGCCCGCCCGCCCTGGGCGCCTGCGACCTCTTGATCACCGACTACTCCTCCCTCTGCCTGGACGCCGCTGCCATGGATATCCCGGTGATTCTATACGCCTACGACTATGAAAATTATGCGCGGAGCCGGGGCTTTTACAAAAGCCCGCGGGAGCTGCCGCCTGGCCCTGTTGCAACGGACTTCGCCTCCCTGCTGGATCAGCTTGCCGCGCCGGACGGGTATCAGCAACAGCGCGCGGCTTTTGCGGAGTATCATTTAGGCAAGCTGGACGGCAGGGCGACGGAGCGGGTGTTAGAGCTTATCGAATAGGGCGCTTCATCGCGCGAGCGACAGAATCACAACGCGCCGGCCACACTGTGGCCGGCGCAATTGGGTTTATGGCAAACGCGCGAAGCGACAAAATGGTTAGTCGCCGATGCGGGTGACTTCGAGGTGCAGGCCGTTGGGCGGGAAGCTCAGCGTGCCGGGGGCGCTGGTGTCCAGGAAAGCCTGCAGAGAGGTATTCGCGGGCAGGCGGACGATCACGGAACGCTCGAAGCTCATCATGTTATTCTGGATAGAGGTCAGCTCTACCTGGGTTTCCTCAATTCTGCGGCCATTGGCCTTCACGTAGAACGACAGCTGCGCGTTGGCGGCGGAGAATGAGAAGTTGCCGAAGAAGGTGATTTCATAGGTGCCCGAGCACTGCACGGTCAACGTGGAGGGGGTGAAGCCGACGTGGCGCAGCGGCAGGGGACTATCCATTTGCAGGAGATAATTCTGCGTAGCCGAGGCCAGGGTGAAGGTGAACGCGTCGGAGCGGTGCATGCCGCCGAACACCGCGGCGCAGTCGACAAAGGGATTGCGCGGGCAGTTGGGGGCGTCAACATTGGTGCAGTCGCAGCTGCAGTTGCAGCGCTGGAAGCCGCCCCAGCCGCCGCCCCAGCCGCCACCACCCCAGCCGCCGCCCCAACCGCCGCCGCAGCCGGGCCAGCCGGAGCCGCCGCCGCCGCTGCAGGGCCAGCCAGAGCCGCCGCCCCAGCCGGGCCAGCCGGGCCAGCCGGGAGTGCCTGGATTTGTGCAGGTGCAGGTGCAGTTTGTTCCTGAACCGGAGCCGGGAAACCCGGGCCAGCCGGGCATGCCGGGCCAGCCGGGAAATCCAAAACAGGGATTACTCATATATCATCTTCCATTTCTTAAGCTTACATCGGCAGCGATGCCGGAGCAATCAATAGTCGAAACCGGGGGACCGAACTGGAAGTACGTAGCGCAAGGCCACCGGTCATGCCATCATATGCATGCGCGGCGCTATCGGTGTCCATAAAATGAAGACCCCCCGCGGTATTCGCGGGAGGTCTTTTGGTATGAATTAGGGCCGGTCATGTCGCGCGAATCAATCAAAGAGGCTCCAGAACCAGATCCAGGGCTTATAGAAAAGCCAGTCAAACAGGTTGGCCCAGTTGCCGATGGAGGCATACATGTCGCTGCGCCAGATACGCACCTTGGGCAGCAGGCCCGCGCCGCGGTCCTTGTAAAAGCCTTTATAGGTGATCATCTCGGTCGCATAGCTGAAGTCGTCGTCGCCTTCGCTGATGGTGATCAGGCGCACGCCGCAGTTGCTGTCGCGCTTGCCGTTATAGGCGGCGGTGGGGGTGGCGACCAGGTCAATGCCGCCGGCGTCGATCACGAATTCGTTGATGTGGTCATGGCCAAAGAACAGCGCCATCGTGCCCACCGTGCGCAGGGTGGCCGGGTTGTTCTGGGTGCCGGTGGCGGAAAGCTGCCGGCTGGTGGCGTAGCTGGTGTTCGGGGCCACGCGCAGCAGGCCGCGGGCGGTGGCGGGCAAAACATAGGAGAAGGCGGGGTCGCTCTCAAGCAGGCCGAGGATTCCGCCCTGGGTGGGCTCGCCGTCTTCCTCTTCGGAGGGGATTTCCTCATACCGGAACTTGCCGTCGGTGCCGAGGGTGGCGAATTTCCTGCTCACCGCATGGGCGGGGATGGGGTCGAAGTCGCTTACGTTATCAAGATTGCTGTAGATTTCGCGGGGCGCGATGTGCTGGAAGGCGATGGAGGGCAGGGCCCGGGCGGCCGCGTTTTTGGCGGCGTTGAACTCGGTCATCGAAATGGCGGGGAAGCCCCCGTCGGCGGTCCAGGAGCCGGAGTCGAACAGCCAGAGGGTGAAGACGTCGTCCTCGCCGTCGGAATCCTTCAACAGAATGCTGTGCGTGCCGGCGTAGTCCTTGAGATCAAAGTCATAGCCCACGAAGTTGTCAAACTCCTTGTAGCGCTGCAGCTGCTGGAAGCGGATGATGCCGGTGTCCGCCACGTCGAGATCGCCGAAGACCGTGGTCACGGGAACGTCCAATTCCGCGAAGATGCCCATGAGGTTGTCGATCATGCGGTTGATGAACCTGCGGGTGCTGAACTGCAGAAGCCGCTTCATGCCCGCGCCGTCAAAGTTGTCGCCGCCAAGGACGACCAGGTCGGGCTTCACTTCCCGGATAACATCCTTCAGGAAATCCTCCGCGATATTGCCCATAACGTATTTTTCTTCCAGATCCGTGATATGGAGGATCTTGAAAGCGCCGTCGTTGAACTTAAGGACGGGAGGAGCCGCGGCTTCCTCGTCGTCAGCCCAGCCGATCATTGTCAGGCTGCCCAGCAGCAGCGTGAGCGCGATTGCCACGCCAAGAAGTCGTTTCCATGCGTTTTTCATGCCAATGCTCTCCTTTTCTTCATGCAAATTTTTCAATAGACTCGCCCATTCGCGGCACTTGTCCTCCTTAATAGTACCGCAAAACGAAAGCAAAGTCAATAGGCTGCTCAAATTTAGTTGCCCGAAAACATAAATAAAATTCAAATCTAGCTGTCCGAAGGGGGAGCGTCATCATTGTCCGGGCTCGTCTCCTCCGCGGTCTCCGCCGTTTCCTCCTCCTCATTTTTTCTGCCGGACCAAATGGCGTAGACCGCGCCGGCCGCGCCCAGCACCAGCAGCGCGATGAGGATAATGCCCACCAGATTGCCGTTGTCGCCTGTGTTAGGTATCACAACAGATCACCTTTCTATCATTTAAATTCAATTTAAAATTTTAAATTAAAAAAATTCAATAAATTAAAATAGACTTCTTGCGAAACGGGTGGCTTTTACCGGTGGGCGACCGCAGGTCGCCCCTACTATGAATTCTGTCCCAGTTTGATATCAATCCATCGCGAAGGATCATCGTAGGGGCGCACTGTGTGCGCCCGCTGGCAACCAATATCAATTTCGCAAGAGGCTAACCTTAAAAAGCAAATCTAAAATCTCATCAAAAATTTTATCGCAAAAGCCTGTCCGTTAACTTGCTCCTGTCAAGCACCGCCGCGAGGGGGAGAAACAGGGCGGCGGAAAACACGGCCTGCAGCGCGTTGCCCGGTACACTGTACAGCAGCAGCTCCCGCCAATTTTGGGGAAAGAGGATCAGCTCGGCGGCGTAGTAGCCCAAAATGCTGATCAGGGACGCGGCGGGCACCGCCAGCGCGGCGCGGGGACCGAGCAGCTTTTGCCCGCTTCGCCTCTTCCAGCCGAAGGGCACTGTCAGCAGGGACTTGATGACAAGCGTCGCGGGGGCCCACATGGCGGCGCCGCCCAGCACATCCGCCAGCCCGCCGCCGATGGCCCCCGCCGCCATGGCGTAGGGCATGGGCAAAAGACAGGCGGCCAGATAGACGACGGCGTCCCCCGCGTGCAAATAGCCGCCGTTGGGCTGGGGGACGATATGCAGCAGCATCAGCGCCGCCGTCATGGCGGCCAGCAGGGCGGTGAGGACGATACAGATCACATGCTTATTCCTGGGCATTGTCATTCTCCATCAACAGCTGAAGCCGCGGCTCAAAGGGAATGCCGTCGGGGTTGTAGTCCGCGCTGTGCGCCGCGCCGCGCAGCGAGACCTCCAGAAAGCGCGCCGCGCGCCGGATCGCGGGCTCCAGCGCCGCGCCCTTGACCAATTGCCCGCACAGCGCGGAGGCGAAAAGATCCCCTGTGCCGGAATAACTGCCCTCCACAGCGGGGGAGCCGTACAGCCGGAAGGAATCGCCCTGCGCCGCGGCGTTGTATATGCTTTCGCCCTGCCGCCAGCCGGTGATCACCGCGATGCCCGCGCCCATGCCTAGCAGCGCCTTTGCCATGCGCTGGAGCGCGGCACGCTGGACCTCGGCGCCGCTGTCCCTGAAGACCGCCGCGTAGTCCTCGCCGGTGAGAAGGCAGGCCTCGGTCAGGTTGGGGGTGACGATATCCGCCTGACGAACAAGAGAGGCGATGCCCGCGCACATGGCGTCGTCAAAGCCCGGATAGCGCTCGCCGTGGTCGGCCATAATGGGATCCACCAGCAGCAGCGGCCTGGAGCCGCGGAACTCGTCGATGAGGGTCTGGGCGGCCGCTATCTGCCGGAGGGAGGAGAAAAAGCCGGTATAAATACCATCCAGGCGGATGCCGCGTTTGCGCCACTCCTCCGGAAATCTGCGCAGTACAGGCTCGCAGTCCAGCAGCGCGTAGCTGGGATAGCCTGTCTGGTTGCTGAGCACGGCGGTGGGCACGGGGCAGGCCTGCACGCCCAGGGCCGAAAGCACGGGAATCGCCGCCGTCAGCGAGCATCGCCCCAGGCCGGAGATATCATGGATAACCGCAACTTTGGGGATCACCCGCGCACCGCCCTTCCAATTCTCAATTCTCAATTCTCAATTCTCAATGCTCAATTTTTTATGGCCGTAGGGGTTCAAAATATTGAACCCATGCCATTTGTCATACATGTCCTGTATAAATCGCATACTTATGGCGGCAAATCCCACAGCCCTAATAAGGCCGCCGCGAAATTGGCCGCGTCGTCGCTGATGGCGTTGTTTCCCAGACCGTCCAGCTGCGCGGGGGCGTTCCACGCGCTGAGAACCGCCTTCTGGTCCATCGTCGCGCTTTGGGTGCGCAAATGGATGCGGTAGCGCGTCTCATCCCGCAAAAGGGGACTGCCCGGCTCCACGGTGAAGCTCTCGATGAGCAGCGGCGTCATGTCGCCCGGGCCCAGGGTGTCGCCGTAATAAATCCAGCCGTCCTCGTCATAAAACCAGGCGGCGGCGGGCTCTGTCCAGTCCTTCAGGGGATACAGCTCGCCCGCCTGCAGCCGCACCGGGCCGTGGGGCTCCCCGCCGAACTGGCGGATAGAGCGTTCCGCTACATCCCACTGGAAAAACTGGTAGAGTATTTTTTCGATTTTCGGCGGCTCCGCGCTCTCGTTCACCGTCAGCTGCAGCGGCTGGTAACGCGCTTCGCCCTCCGTTTCGCTCAGCAGATAAAAGCCCAGATAGGAATAGGTCGTCCGGCTCAGGCCCAGGGCCTCCACATCGTCGGGGAGCAGGGCGGAAAGGTCGGGCATGGGGATATCGCTGCGGCCCTTGACCGTGTTCACTTTTTCAAATACCAGAATCCGTCCGTCGTCGTCCTTCCCGCCGGGCAGGCGCTTTGCCGGGAGGCGTTTTTCCATCATAGCGTCCCAGTCGTCTCTGTCGGAGCAGAACCCGCCGTCTGTTAAAAGGCCGCGCAGCTCAGGCTGGGAGATCAGCCGGGGGACGAGGTTTTCCTCCGGCTCCCGGGAGGGCATAGGCACGACAACGGCGCCGTTTTCGTCCCGCCGGAGCGTCAGCATCGTTTCCTCCAGGCGGGCGCGCAGCAGAACGGTTTCCGCGCCGGTCTGGGCCACTGCCATCGGCCGGTCATACAGGCTGCCGCTGTCCAGCATGGTCTCGTCTTTTTTATTGGGATCCACCACGAAAACGCCGTCCGCTTTCGGCAGCGCGCCGCTGAGGTCCCGCAGCACCGGCACGCCGTGCACCAGTATAGAGAGCAGAATCGAGGCGCCGCAAACGAGGGCGCAGGCCGAAAGCCCCCCAAAAAGCTGAACGCCGGGCTCGGCAAAGCTCTTACGGAAGTTTTTTGGCTCCATGGCTTTCCTTTCCGGCTCTGAAGCGGGTTACGTCCTTCAGCCATCTGCGAAGCAGAACGGCGGATACGCACAGCGCCGCGGCGGTGACGGCCAGGCTCGCGGCATAGGCTTGCACAAACGAAATCACCGACCCCATATAGGGCAGCGAAAACAATTTCACGCCCAAAACGCTGGTATGATTGATCAAAATGCTGTCGGCGGCGGCCTGCGCACGCTTGGTGCGGTAGACCACCATGTCGCCGTTATAGTTGTCCAGCCGCTCGTCCACCAGCCGCGTGAGACGGGAATCCGGATCTTTTTCGATGACGTTATAGGTGATCACGTCGCCGGGCTTGACCTTGGCGGGGGCCCTGTTTACGGTGACGAGCAGGGAGCCCCGGGGGATCAGCGGCTTCATCGCGTCGGTCTGCTCCACAAAAAAGCGCAGCCCGAAAATGCCGGCGGCGGCGGTTCGGTTGAGCGTGAGCGTGAGCGCCAGCAGCAGCGTGAAGAGGATGGAAAGATAAAAGAACACGTTGGCGGTGATCTTCACGTTCCGCGCCTTATCCGCGGAGGGGGCCGCCGCGAAAAAACGCGGCGCGGGCAGACCGCCTCCGTCAGGAAGGGCCTCCGCCTCCAGCACATCCTGCGCCAGATTTTCAATTTCTTTTACGAATGCGTGGCCTTCCCGGGAAATAGCGGAATCCACCTGACCCCGCTCTTTCGGCGGCATGGCCGCGTTACGAAACGGCAAACTCCTCACCTCGTTTATAGTCGGGCTCTACGCTGTCGCGCAGCACGGTTCGCAGCGCGTATTGAATGCTCTGCAGCTGGCTGGTGATCCGCTCCTGCTCCGCGCGCAGCTCATCCGCCCGCTGGCGGGCCTTGCGCAGAATCTGGTCGGCCTCCGACCGGGCGGCGCGCACGGTTTCGTCCGCCTGCGCGCGGGCTTCGATAAGCACCTTGCCGATGAGGCTTTGTTTTTCGTCCTCAAAGCGCGGCGGCTGGGCCTCCGCGTATGGCGGCTCAAAATGCTGCGGCTCATAGATCGGCCCGGTCATTTGCTGCTGGGGCGGCTGCAGGCGCAGGCGCTGGCGCAGGTCGTCCGCCTCGCCGCGCAGGGCCGCGATTTGCGACATAAGGCCTTCGGTCTGGTCCTGCATGCGCAGGCGCAGGTCGTCCTGCTCGGAAAGCTGGGCGTGCAGCGCGCGGTTTTGCTCCTGGATGTCGGCCAATTGGGCGCGCAGGGCAAGGTTGGCCTCCTGCAGCTCCGGCGCGGCGGGGATTCCCTGGGGCAGCGGCGGAAGGCTGCCGGTGTTGGGCCCGGCCGCGAGGCCGGCTCCGCCCGCGGCGTGCCGGGCGGATTGCTCCGCGAACTCCCGCTTCAGCGCCCGGTTGTCTTCCCGGATTTTCTTGAACGCGACCTCCAGCTGCGCGAGGTAAAGGTCCACGCGCTCCATGCCGTAGCCGTTGCGCTCGACCCCGAACATGTTGCGGTATTTTTCGTTCGGCACATAATCTTCTTTCATATGGCGAACCGTCCTCTCTTTCTTTCTCCGGCTACATTATACTATATATAGTTAAAAAAAGCAATATCATCCACAAATATTTTGCGACATTTTTTCGCGCTAAAGCACATGAAACAGCGGCGGAGCGGGGGTGCTCAGACGTTTTTTATTCAAATCCTTCCGCCGCCGCCGGCTCCGTGGGCGGCTCGGTCTCCGGCTCGGTCTCCGGCTCGCTTTCGGGCGGAAGGGTCGGGGGCTCTTCCGTTGGCTCTGTCTCCGGCTCTGTCGGCTGGGTGCGCGTCAGCCAGGGCCAGCGGCTGGTCGTGTCCTCCTCGGGGGGCAGGGTGCTTTCCTCGGTTGGGAAATCTGGCGGCGGCTCCGTTGTCTGGACCCGCGTTGTGGTCTGGCCGGAGGGAGAGGGGCTCCCGGACTGCTTCGCCTCCCGGAAAAGCCCGGCGAGGTAGTCGTCGCGGTTGGCCTGCAGGCCGATGTTGGATATCCCGTAAAGCTGCAGCTGCAGGTCGTGCGCGGCGCGGGGATAATCCACAATCCACAGCCAGCGGCCCCGGATATAGGTCGAAAAGCCGGTGGCATCCTCTGTTTCCACCACGGGGCTGTTGCACTGCACAACCTCGTAGTCCAGCCAGCCCTGAGAAAAAGCCGTGGTGAGCATGGAGGTAATCTCCATCCGGGTCATGCTGGTGACGACATAGCCCAGGGTCTGGTCCATGGCGTTATTGATCTGTCCCGGCGTGGCCTTGCGCGCGCTGTCAAGAATCGACAGCATGATCTTGCGCTGCCTTTCCGCGCGCTTTATGTCGGAATCCAGCTTGCGGATACGGGAATAGACCAGGGCCTGCTTCCCGTTGAGCGTTACGCCGCTGCCGGAGGGAAAGCTCCAGTTCATAGAGGGCGCGGTGCGGTTGACGTAGCTGGCCTCCGTCTTCGTCACATCCACCCGCACGCCGCCCAGGGCGTCGATCAGCTTGGGGAAGGATTTGAAATCCACGCTGACATAGTGGTTGATGGTGATCTTGTAGTTTGCCTGCAGGGTTTCGATGAGGGTGGCCGGGCCGCCCAGGGAGTAGGCGGAATTCACGCGGTCATAGATGACACAGGGGTTCTTCGGCCGCTTGCGCAGGTCGATATAGCTGTAGCTGTCGCGGTAGAAGGAGCACACGGTGATGCGCTTGCGTTTTTTGTTGATGGAAACCAGCATCATCGCGTCGGAGCGCCCGCCCAGGGCGTTCCCGTCCTCGGAGTCGATGCCGCACAGCAGAATATTGACGACATTTTTGTCCGCCAGGGGCTGAATGCTGTTGGTGGCCCATTGGCGCAGGTATTCGTCCAGCGAGGCCGCGTCCACGTTTTCGTAGCCCACCTCCAGGCCAGTGACCTCGTCCTCCGGGGCCGTAAAATCGGCGTAGTGGTAGCCCTGGTCGGTGGTGGTTTTCTGCACCTTGGTGTACACATAGGCGAAGACCGCCGAGGCCGCCAGGGCGACGGCCAGCAAAACGGACAATATAATCGTGCGCAGCCGCTTTCCGTTAAACAACAGGGTCTGCGCGGATGATTTTCTCATGGGCTATCTTCTTTCTTTTTCTTTATTTACACGAAATGAAAGCTTAGTTATAAAAAATGCTAGAACCAGTCAAACAAGCTTCGGTGCTGTGTTGCTTCTTCGCCGTCAGGCTCGTCTGTATCTTCTATTATCTCGCCGTCGTTTATGTCGTCGCCATTGGGCTCCTCCCCATCCAAATCGACGGGCGCCTCTGTCTCGCCGGGCCGCTGGTAGCCCCAGCCGTAATTCCCGCGGACGCCGTGGTAGCCCTCGTATTTCGACAGGTAGCGGCTGTCGGTGGCGCGGTAGAAAAGCTCGTTCATCTCCCGGTCGCGCTCGTGGCTGTGCTCATAGCTGATCTTGCTGTCGCCATACAGCGCCGTCTGCACCTGATGGGCCGCCAGGGGGTAGTCCACCAGCCACAAAAACATGCCGTTGATATAGGACATGGCGCAGCTGACGTTCCGGTAATCCCCGGGCTCGTCCACCACGGGATTGGTGAGCTTGCGCATGGGATAGTTTAACCAGCCCAGCGCCTGGGGAACCAGCTTGATGATCTGGGAGCGGGTGTAGTTCGTTTTTACATAGGGCAGCGTCTGGTCCAGCGCGTTGTAAATCTGGCCGGCGCTGGCGGTTTTCGCGCTTTCGATGATGCTTTCGATCACCTTCTGCTGGCGGCCCACGCGGTCCATGTCGGAATCCAGCTGGCGGATACGGGAGTATACCAGGGCCTGCTTGCCGTTGAGCCGTACCTTGTGCCCCTCATACCCGCTGGCCGGGAACGCGCCCTTCATGGAGGGCGCGGTGCGGTTGATGTAACGCGCCTCCGCCTCGGTCACCTCCACGTCCACGCCGCCCAGGGCGTCGATGAGCTTGGGAAAGGAATCGAAATCCACGCTGATGTAGCGGTCGATTTTAATCTTGTAAAGGCGGCTGAGGGTCTCCATCATGCCCGCCGGGCCGCCGTAAAAGGTGGCGGCGTTGACGCGGGTGTAGGTCTCCACCCCGCCCGCGTTCATGTAACAGTAGCTGTCCCGGAGGATGGACAGCAGGGTGATCGTGCGCAGCTTTTTGTTGATGGAAACCACCATCTGGGTGTCGGAGCGCCCGGCGCCCACCGTGCCCTCGTCATTGTCGATGCCCAGCAGCAGCACATTGACGACATCCTTGCTGTAACGGATATTTTCGTCTCCGCCGTTATCGTACCACTTTTTCAGGAAATCCCGCAGCCCCGCGGCGTCGCTGATGTCCTCCACGTCCTCGAAGTCCGGGTCCTCGGGCTCCTCCTCCAGGGGGATGGAGGGGAGGGTGTAGCCCGAGGGCAGGGTGCCGGGCTCGACGCTCAGGCCCCCCAGCAGGTCATGGTACACATAGACGCTCCCCCCGGAAACGCCGAGGATCAGCACCAGCAGCACGGTGACAAAGAAAATCCTCCGCTGCCGGTCGCGGCGCAGGCACTGCTGCCGCAGGCGCGTTTCGCGCATAAACCGGAGCTCCGTATCCAAGGTATTTTCCCACTCCATGATCTAAAAGTCCCTCTTTCTTACGCAGCGCTAACTTAACCTTCAGTATAGCACATCTTGTCTGCTTTCACAAGAGAAAGATGAAAATTCCTGAAATTTTTCTCTATTATTTACTTTTTCGACATGTTTGGCGCCGGATTTCCCGGCAGATCAACGCCGCAAAAAATTCACTTGCATATTCCAGGCAAAAGAGGTATAATGCGGATGGAAGCTAGCTTCCAAAACGAATAAGGGAGGACAAACGAACATGAAGAAAGCGAAGCTTGGCCGGCGCGCGATGGCGCTGCTGCTGGCGGCGTTCCTGTCGCTGGGCATTGTTCCGGTTGTTTCGGCCGGCGCCGCGGAAGCGCGGACGGCGGCATCCGCCCAGGAGCTGCGGGCCTGGCAGATGGAGAAGGGCACCGCCCGCGGCGTTTTGCAGGGAGAGTCGGACAAGGTGCAGGCGATTCCCGGGCCCGGCGTGCTGCGCTATGAGATCAAAACGCCGCCAACAAACGACAGCTATCTGCTGGGCTTTGAAAATCCCGATCTCAAGGACCTTGTGGTCCAGGTAGAAATGGGCGGCATCCAAATTGAGGCCAAATGGAACGAGCGCACCGGCTACGGCTATAACGGCAGCGTCGAATACTATTGGGGCCTTTCGCTGGACATGTCGGCGCTGCCTGAAACGCCCGGCCCCGTGGAGGTGCCCGTGCTCTTTTCCGGCGAAACCTATGGCTACATCAACGGCTACTGGGAATACAAGACTTACAGCACCACAATCAAGGTGCCCTTCCAGGCCCTTTCGCTGATCGACGACATGAGCAGCGACATCCCGCTGGAGCTGGATGAGCCGAAAACGGCCTCGCTTGTTCTGGACGACAGCGCGTTTTGCCCGAACTTTTTCAGCTTCACCCCGGAGGACAGCGGCTACTACATACTCAGCGCCTCCGGCTTCCCGAGCAACACCGCTCCCTTCGGCGTGGCCATGGACGGGGACGGCGTTCTGCTGGGCAAGTCCTCCGAGGACCTTAAGGCCAATCCCCTGATAAGCTACATGGAGGCGGACACCACCTATTATTACGCCGTCGATTACATCTATTTCAACGAGCCACTGGAGGCCTATGAGCTGACCCTGCTGGTGAAGGCCTACACGCCCGCCGTGCTGACCCTGGGTCAGGCCGTGCAGGTCAATATAAACAGCCAGATGCTTGACAGCCTGCTGTCCTTCACCCCAATGGAGGCGGGCTACTACTGCTTCAGCTCCTCCTCCGCCAACATGGACCCCGTGGCGACGCTGCTGGACGGCCAGATGAAGCAAATCGCCTACAACGACGACGGCTCCACCCTCTACCTTACGCCGAGCAGCTATTACTTTGTCCGCTACGGCCTGGATTTCAAGCTGGTCTATCAATTGGAGGCGAACAGGACCTATTTCCTCAGCGTGGGCAGCTATGGCGGCGATTACTGGTATAACTACGGCGTCACCGATGCCGGCTGCTCGGTCACCGTGGAAAAGGCCTATCTGAGAAGCGCCGCCGCGCCGCTGTCGGTGGATTACACCAGCGCAATCCCCTTCGAAGCCCTGTTCGAGAGCAATTACGACGAAATCGAGATCACGATGAACGCGAATATTCTCCAGTACCGCAGGGTTTTCAGCCCCTCGTTCTATTATGAATATATCTGGATTTTGGGCTATCCCATTCAAATCCCCAGGTTCTCCCTCTTTTATAATGACTACGTCGCCGTGGAGCGCGGCACGTTCCCGGTAACGGCGAAGGCCGTCGGGGAATATACGGACGATGGGGAGCCCGTCTACGCCGCGCAGGCGGCGGCGCAGATCAATGTCAGCTATAACTGGTGGCAGACCTTCCTGGTGGTCTTCGCCCTTGGCTGGCTTTGGCTGTAGGCGCTTCGCGCGGAAAGGACCATTCGAATGAAGTATAATATAAAGTACAATCCAACGAAGTATAATATCAAGTACAATAGGAAGTGTAATATGAAGTGTAATATGAAGTGTAATGTGAAGCATCATAGCAAGCGCTTGCTCTCCTGCCTGCTGGCCCTGCTGACGCTCCTGGGCCTCATGGGGATTTCCGGGGGCGCGGCCCCGAGCCAAAAGGCCTCCGGCATAAACGCCGCTGTGTTCCTTGAGCGGCTGGACGCCCTGGACAAGGGCCCGGCGGGCAGCAAGCTCGTGGTGAAGACCGCCACAAACGCCGATCTGGCCGACGATTTCGGCGCGCTGGCAAAGGCCGAGGGCTACAACGGCCTCCATGTGCTGAAATACGCCGACAAGGCCTCCGCGGACCGCGCCCTCGCGCGGCTTTCGAAGCTTTCCGGTGTGGTGTACGCGGAATACAGCCAGCGGGTTTCCCTCGTGGATCCCATTGTCACGAACGAGGGCTCGAACGAGGCCGAAGAGGCCGAGCCCATGTCCTGGGGCGCGCCCATGGTGCGCTCGCCGGAGATGAAAAAGGCCCTTCAGACCCGGGATATGAACGAGGTCGTCATCGCGATTCTGGACACCGGCTTGGATTTTACGCATCCCTATTTTGTGGAGAACGCGGAGCGCATTACCGGGCGCTTCGCCGACGGCCGCTACGCCCAGGACGACTACGGCCACGGCACCCATGTGGCGGGGATCATCTGCGACAATTCCCCGGATAACGTCAAGATCAGCCCCTATAAGGTGCTGGATGGCTGGGGCTACGGCGACGACTACTACATCGCCACGGCCATGTGCGCCGCGGCTGACGACGGCGTGGACGTCGTCAGCATGAGCCTGGGCGGGCCCAGCGGCTCCGTGATGGACGACGCGGTGGGCTACTGCGTGGGGCAGGGCGTGATGGTGGTGGTCTCCGCGGGCAATGAATCCTGGGACGCCAGCAACAACTCCCCGGCGGGCGCGCCCGGCGCCTTCACCGTTTCCGCTGTGAACAAAGACGGCACCGCGGCCTATTTCACGAACTACGGCTCCTGCGTGGATATCGCGGCCCCGGGCGGCTACGCCGCTGTTGATGAGATGGAAAACGCCATCAACAGCACAACCCCCCTGTTCTGCGGCTCGTACTATCAAAAGTGGGCGGGCACCTCCATGGCCGCGCCCTTCGTTTCCGCGGCGGCTGCGGTTGTTAAGTCGCTGTATCCGAACTATACCCCGCTGGATATCGGCGACGCCCTGAAGCGCACCTCCTTTCGCGGGCCCGGCTGGAACCTCCGCCTGGGCGCGGGTATTCTGGACTGCCTGGGCGTGCTGAGCCTGCCCGCGCGGCCCGCGCCCCGCGCCATTGCCCTCAACCGGGGGGACAGCCTGACGCTCGTACTTCCCGTGGGCTTTGTGCCCACAGGCTGGGAGAGCTCGGACGAAAGCGTCGCCGCTGTCGGCGAGGACGGCCTGCTCACCGCGGCCAGGCGCGGAACCACGACGGTGACCGCCAGCGGCGCGGGCGGCGGCGTGGTGTATGAGGTCACGGTAAGCTACACGTTCTGGCAGTGGCTCGCGTATGTGTTTTTGTTTGGCTGGCTTTGGTTTTAGATTTTCAGATGCTTCAGATGATTATTGTTAGGTAGAATAAAAAATGAGGGCCGCGTGAACACGCGGCTCTCGTCGTTTTGTTCTGTTTTACTTCATTTTTATTATTATTTTTTGTGCAAGCCTATTGACGGATCTCCGCAAAGATGCTAAAATGATAAATGTGTTATAGTATCCAGGAAGAGGAGGAAAAAGCACATGAGGCAAAAACACCGCATACGGCGGCGGCTTATGCCCTTTGCCGCGCTGGCACTGGTGCTGGCGCTGGCGCTCACGACAGCGGCTGTGCCCGCCGCCATGGCGAAGTATGCCGCCAGAGGAGAGGGCGGGGCCAGGGCGCGCGTCGCTGCCTGGGATCCGAAGCTGGGGAACGGCGATGAAATCACTGAGCTCAGCACCGATCGCAAAAAGCCCACGAGAATCTTTGTCAGCCGCTTGGAGGACACCAATTTCTGCACTGATTTTAATGTCCCCGCGGCGTGGTTCACAGGCTTCGACAATCAGGGCTCGGAGGTGAACACGCGCTATCGGCTCTGGGCGGAGTACCCGGCCGAATGGGAGATGCCGGGCGATTTGCTCAATCCCTCCCTCCCGATTACGATTCACCGCAAGAGCGCCAGAGTGGATGAGCTGTACAGCCCCGGGCTTTCTCTCGGCGCTGGCGAGGCGGCGCTGGACGCCGAACAGCAGCAGGCCGGCTTCGTAAAACGGGACATGCTTTTTATGGAGGGCAAATGGACCTTTTTGAACCAGACCAACATACACCATGACTATGCCACGTGGTACAACGGCGGCAGCCAGGACGGCCCCGTGGCCGATTGCAAGCATCTGACCCATATCATGAAATGGCGCTCTGTTTATAACGACATCCCCAACCTGAGCGGCGGAAGCGTCGTTTATAACAGCAACAGCTACTCCAGCGGCAACAATTATCAGAATCCTCACAACAGCACCGCCAGCCGCGGCGCGGACATTGGTCCCTACGACGCCAACCGCATAGGCTCGTCCTATTGGTTCGATTTTGACCTTGTTTGGGATATGAGCCAGATTGACTGAGCCAGATGGACTGAGTCTGATTGACTGAGAAGGAGAGAATTGAATGAAGCAGGCATTCCGCATTCTGGGCAGCGCGCTGTTGTGCGCCATGCTGCTGTGCGCCGTGCTGCTGCTCCCCGGCAGCGGCGCGAAATACATCGACAAAGAAGCCCGGCCCATTGAGACTATCTACAGCGGGCCGATCATCCTCAAGGGCGTGGAAGCGAAAGCGGACGGTCACTCCGGCACCACCGGCACAAACCATATGCGCCGTACACGCCTGGACATCAGCGAGGAGCAGCAAAACGTTGGCTGGTACGCTTTTATCGTTGTTGGCGGCGACGGCGGCCCCGGGCACCGCGACAACCAAAACGAAATATTTGCCACCATCGGAGGGCGGGGCGGCGCGGTGAAGGGCTTCGGCTATTTCGGCCCGGGCACCTACTGGCTGACAGCGGGCGCCGCGGGGACGTACGGATCTTTGAATTCCCCCTATTTGCATAGCACCATATCCTATATCGGCGGGGGGCAGGCGCCCTATGACCATCCGGGCGGCGGCGGCGGCGCCTCCGGCATCTTTCTGGCCAATGATCCCGGCGGCAGCTGGTCGGAATACCCCCTCGTCATCGCGGGCGGCGGCGGCGGCGGTGGTGGCCTCGGTAGTGGATCAAGCAATGTCAACCACGGCGGACTGGGCGGCGATATGCTCGTCTATAACGGCAGGGTGGACAAGGACTTCGCGATTCCGACCACAGCCAACGTGGAAACAAACGGCAGCACGGCCTCGACCGAATACGGCAAGAATTTTGTTTATAATCCCCAATGGGATGACCGTAAGAGCGTCTGGTTCTTGCGAAAGGTTTATTCCGGCAACCCGGTGCGCAACGTTGGCGCCTTTTGGGCAACGACATACAACGACGATCCCCGGTTCCCCATCAACCCCAACCCCAACCCCATGTTCGGCCTGGAGTCCACCGGCGGGCATTCCTGCGGCGGATCGAATTCCGCCGATTTCTACAACCATAATTACACCATTTTCAACCACACGAACACGCCCAGAGAGGGCGACGGCAACTGGCCTTACACAGATAGGATCGGCACCAATGACCGCGGCACAGGCGGCGGCCTGCAGCACGGCGGAACAAACGGCAACGACAACCACGGCTCGCCGACCAACGGGCTCAACGGCGCCGGCAACAATTGGGGCGACAACGGAAATGGCTTTCGCTTCAAGGATATCTATTTTCAGGCAAACGGCGCCGGGGTTTGGTCCTATCGGCCGACGAATTCAAACGACCACAGAGCCACCCATATCGGCGGCCACGGAAACAACAGGGGCGGCGGCGGCGGCGGCGGATACAGCGGCGGCGGCGGCGGTACCGAGGGCGGCATCGGCTGGACCCACGGCGGCGGCGGCGGCGGTTCCTCCTTTGTGATGGACAGCGACTATTTCGCCAGCAGAACCCCGGGCGTGGTCATTAACGACAGCGTGACTTATCAAAGCTACCTGCGCATTGGCTTCGACGATTCCGGCAGCCCCAGCGACCGGGGGCTGCAGGGTAAATTCCGGAATTATATGCAATATATTGAGGACAGGGTCGCCTGCGGCCTGGGCAACCTCGGCGGCGTGGGTACCGCGCCCTTCGACCGCAACGCGTATTACAACGAATTTGCCACGGGGAATAACTATACGATAGCCGGGCGCCAGTTCAACACCCGCGCGGGCATCGTCATCCTCGTCTACCTTGGCCCGGATGACCCCACCAATCCGGACGTGGAAGCGGACTATTATTTTAACTTTTAAAAGCAAGCAAAACGAATACTGCGCCCGGCCTTCTCACAGGCTGGGCGCAGTGTCATTTTATTGCTTTATGGTTATCCACGCATGGGCCGCATCGGCAGCCCTTTGCCGGTCAGATACTCCTTCAGCTCGCGCACAGAGTAGTTGCGCGCCATCCGGGGGGAATACAGCATGCTGCTGATGATGGCCGCCTGGGCCTGGGTTTCCGTAAAGAGCGCCTTCAGGTGCTCCGGCGCGCCCGCGCCGCCCGAGGCGATCAGCGGCACCGATACGGCGGCCTCCGCCAGCCTCATCAGCTCCAGGTCGTAGCCCGCGAGGGTGCCGTCGCAGTCGATGCTGTTTAAGCAGATTTCCCCCGCGCCGAGCTCCTGTCCCCGCCGGATCCATTCGATGGCGTCCAGGCCGGTGGCCAGCCGCGCGCCGTCGATATAGACCTCGTAGCCGCTGGGCATGCCCGGCGTCCGCTTCACCTGGGTGGAAAGCACCACGCACTGGGAGCCAAAGGCCTTCGCGCCCTCCTCAATGATCGCCGGGCTGCGCACGGCCATGGAGTCCACGCTGATTTTTTCCGCCCCCGCCTTGAGGGCCTCATACATGTCCTCAATGGTCTTGATGCCGCCCCCCACCGTGAAGGGGATGAATACCCGCCGCGCCACATCCTTCACGGCGTCCAGGTCAATGCCGCGTTTTTCCGCGCTGGCCGTCACGTCATAGAAGATCAGCTCGTCGATCTGCGCGCCGTACATGGCCTCAGCCAGCTCGCCGGCGGGGGCGACGTGAATGTTGTCCTGGAACCGCATCGCCTTCGTCACCATGCCGCCAATGATGTCGAAGCAGGCGATCAAGCGTTTAGTCAGCATGACAGGCCCTCCTTTTTCAGATGCAGAAAGCCTTTGAGCAGCGCGAGCCCGGCCTCCCCGCTTTTTTCGGCGTGGAACTGCGTGC
>Ga0099364_10003342_pt1 | contig 24899 bp, 4 predicted proteins | sample TergutTh196P3_FD_73070 | JGI IMG/M metagenome (GOLD analysis project Ga0099364, IMG submission 73070) | Microcerotermes parvus P3 segment gut microbial communities from Pointe-Noire, Republic of the Congo - Th196 P3 | ecosystem: Host-associated > Arthropoda: Insects > Digestive system > Gut ...
CACTGTGCGAACAACGTTGTGTTTGCGTTGATTGCAAATGTGTCTGTGCCAGTGATGTTGTAGCTTGAGCCGCCGCCGTTTGCCATTGTGTTCCAGCTTGTCAGGGTATACCCGGTTCTGGCCAGACCGCCTGTGTTGCCCATGACCGTCACGGTTGCGCCTGCTTTGTATACGTTGCCGTCTACCGGAGCGGTTCCGCCTGTGTTGCCGTTGCCGGAGTATGTTACCTTATAGAGCGTTTCTTCCCCGCCGCCTGTTTCGTAGTCGTTCACGAATAGGCTGGCATTGTTTGTTATCGAAGACCCCGCATTCGCTATCGTAAAGCTAATCTTAATTACGACTGTCTCGCCTGCATAGTCTTTTATCTGCGCGTTGGTCAACGTAAACCTCAGCACGCGCTCTGCCGTGTCGTGGCTGAAAGCTGGTGAAACTGGCAACCCGCCAATGGTCACCGAGTACAGGCCATTGTACGTCAATGCGCTTGTGTACCTGTCTTCCGCCGCAATTGTCAATATGGCTTCTACATCGTCAGGCAGTACATACGAGATTGTGTACTCGACCGTGTCGCCTACAGTGTAGGATTCGCCAGTGCTTGTTACTGATTTAAAGAAGCTCTCGCCTGTGCCGTCGTCAACCCACTGCGCATACAGCGTTACATTTGAATTGATAACTAACGTGTCGTTGCCCGTGATATTGTAGCTTGAGCCGCCGCCGTTTGCCATCGTGTTCCAGCTGGTAAGCGTGAAGTCTGTCTTGGCAAGGCCGCCTGTGTTGCCCATTACCGTAACTGTCGCGCCCTTCTTGTAGACACTGCCGTCTACGGGTGCAAACCCGCTTGTGTTGCCGTTGCCGGAGTATGTAACCTTGTATAGCGTTTCTTCCCCGCCGCCCATTTCATAGTCGTTCACGAAGAGGGTGGCATTGTTGGTTATCGAAGACCCTGCAGCTGCCACTGTAAATACAATCTTTATAGCAACCGTCTCGCCCGCGTGGTCTTTTATCTGCTCGTTGGTCAACGCGAACCTAAGCACGCGCCCTACCGTGTCGTGGCTAAATGCCGGCAGTACCGGTGCCCCGCCTATCGTCATTGTGTACAAGCCGCTGTATGTCAGCGCGTTTGTATAACTGTCTTCCGCAACGATTGACCTAATGGACTCAACGTCGCTGGGGAGCGTGTAGGAGATTGTGTACTCCACGGTGTCGCCTACCCTGTAGAATTCGCTTGTGCTTGACACTTCTTTGTAGAAGCTTTCGCCGATGCCATTGCCGACCCACTGCGCAAACAGCGTAGTATTGGCGTTGATTACAAACGAGTCGTTGCCCGAGATATTGTAGCTTGAGCCGCCGCCGTTTGCCATCGTGTTCCAGCTTGTAAGCGTGTAGTCTGTCCTGGCAAGGTTTCCGACATTGGACATTACCGTAACTGTCGCGCCCTTCTTGTAGACGTTGCCATCTACGGGGGCCATGCCGCCTGTGTTGCCGTTGCCGGAATACAGAACTTTGTAGAGGGTTTCATCCCCGCCGCCAACTTCGTAGTCGTTCACAAAAAGACTGGCATTGTTGGTTATCGAAGACCCCGCGTTCGCTACCGTAAAGCTAATCTTTATTACAACTGCTTTGCCAGCGTGATCTTTTATCTGTTCGTTAGTCAACACGAACCTAAGCACGCGCCCCACTGTGTCATGGCTGAATGCCGGCAGTACCGGTGCCCCGCCTATCGTCATTGTATACAGCCCGCCGTATGTAAGCGCGTTCGTGTACCTGTCTTCTGCAACTATCGTCCTGATGGATCCCACATCGTCAGGAAGCACATAGGATAGCGTGTACTCCACGGTGTCGCCAACCCTGTAGGATTCGCTTGTGCTTGTCACTTCTTTGTAGAAGCTCTCGCCTACGCCGTTGTCAACCCACTGCGCGAACAGCGTTGTGTTTGCGTTAATTACGAATGTGTCAGTGCCAGTGATGTTGTAGCTTGAGCCGCCGCCGTTTGCCATCGTGTTCCAGCTTGTTAATGTATACCCGGTTCTGGCCAAGCCGCCAGTGTTGCCCATTACTGTAACTGTCGCGCCCTTCTTGTAGACGTTGCCGTCTACGGGAACCGACCCGCTTGTGTTGCCGTTGCCGGAGTATGTTACCTTGTATAGCGTTTCTTCACCGCCGCCTGTTTCGTAGTCGTTAACGAAAAGGCTGGCGTTGTTGGTTATCGAAGACCCTGCGTTCGCTATCGTAAAGCTAATCTTAATTACGACTGTCTCGCCTGCATAGTCTTTTATCTGCGCGTTGGTCAATGTAAACCTCAGCACGCGCCCTACCGTGTCATGGCTGAAAGCCGGCGAAACTGGCGCACCGCCAATGGTTACCGAGTACAGGCCATTGTATGTCAATGCGCTCGTGTACCTGTCTTCCGCCGCGATTGTCAATATGGCTTCCACATCGTCAGGCAGTACATACGAGATTGTGTACTCGACCGTGTCGCCTACAGTGTAGGAGTCGCCAGTGCTTGTCACTTCTTTGAAGAAGCTCTCGCCTGTGCCGTCGTCAACCCACTGTGCATACAGCGTTACATTGGAGTTGATTACGAACGTGTCGCTGCCCGTGATGTTGTAGCTTGAGCCACCGCCGTTTGCCATCGTGTTCCAGCTGGTAAGCGTGTAATCTGTCTTGGCAAGGCCACCTGTGTTGCCCATTACCGTAACTGTTGCGCCCTTCTTGTAGACGTTGCCGTCTACGGGGGCAAACCCGCTTGTGTTGCCGTTGCCGGAGTATGTTACCTTATAGAGTGTTTCTTCCCCGCCGCCTATTTCATAGTCGTTCACGAAAAGGCTGGCATTGTTTGTTATCGAAGAACCTGCGGCTGCCACTGTAAAGACTATCTTTATGACAACCGTCTCGCCCGCATGGTCTTTTATCTGCTCATTGGTCAACGCGAACCTAAGCACGCGCCCTACCGTGTCGTGGCTAAATGCCGGCAGTACCGGCGCCCCGCCTATCGTCATTGTGTACAAGCCGCTGTACGTAAGCGCGTTTGTGTAACTGTCTTCTGCAACGATTGACCTAATGGACTCAACGTCGCTGGGGAGCGTGTAGGAGATTGTGTACTCCACATTGTCGCCTACCCTGTAGGATTCGCTTGTGCTTGACACTTCTTTGTAGAAGCTTTCGCCGATGCCGTTGCCGACCCACTGCGCGAACAGCGTAGTGTTGGCGTTGATTACAAACGAGTCGTTGCCCGTGATATTGTAGCTTGAGCCGCCGCCGTTTGCCATCGTGTTCCAGCTTGTAAGCGTATAATCTGTCTTGGCAAGGTTTCCGACATTGGACATTACCGTAACTGACGCGCCCTTCTTATAGACGTTGCCGTCTACAGGGGCCATGCCGCCTGTGTTGCCGTTTCCGGAATACAGTACTTTGTAGAGGGTTTCATCCCCGCCGCCAACTTCGTAGTCGTTCACGAAAAGGCTGGCGTTGTTTGTTATCGAAGACCCCGCGTTCGCTACCGTAAAGCTAATCTTAATTACGACCGCTTTGCCAGCGTGGTCTTTTATCTGCTCGTTGGTCAACGCGAACCTAAGCACGCGCCCCGCTGTGTCATGGCTGAATGCCGGCAGTACCGGAGCCCCGCCTATCGTCATTGTGTACAGCCCTCCGAATGTAAGCGCGTTCGTGTAGCTGTCTTCCGCAACTATCGTCCTGATGGATTCCACGTCGTCAGGAAGCGTATAGGAAATCGTATACTCGACCGTGTCGCCTACCCTGTAGGATTCGCTTACGCTCGTCACTTCTTTATAGAAGCTCTCGCCTACGCCATCGCTGACCCACTGCGCGAACAGGGCTGTGTTGGCGTTGATTACGAATGTGTCGTTGCCCGAGATGTTGTAGCTGTTGCCGCCGCCGTTTACCTGCGTGTTCCAGGATGTAAGTGTGTAGCCGTCCTTGGCAAGGTTTCCGGTATTGGCCCTTACTGTTACCGTCGCGCCGCTCTTATAGACGCTGTCGTCCATCGGGGCCGACCCGCTTGTGTTGCCGTTGCCGGAGTACAGCACCTTGTACAGGGTTTCGTCCCCGCCGCCAACTTCGTAGTCGTTCACGAATAGGCTGGCATTGTTTGTTATCGAAGACCCCGTATTCGCCACTGTAAAGCTAATCTTGATAACGACCGCTTCGCCCGCGTAGTCTTTTATCTGCTCGTTGGTCAACGCGAACCTAAGCACGCGCCCCGCCGTGTCATGGCTGAATGCTGGCACTATTGGCGCCCCGCCGATTGTCATTGTGTACAACCCGCCGTATGTAAGCGCGTTCGTGTACCTGTCTTCTGCAACAATCGTTTTGATGGATTCCACATCGCTGGGGAGCGTATAGGAAATCGTATATTCAACCGCGTCGCCAACCCTGTAGGATTCGCTAGTGCTTGTTACTTCTTTAAAGAAGCTCTCGCCTACGCCGTTGCCGACCCACTGCGCAAACAGCGTTGCATTGGCGCTGATTACGAACGAATCACTGCCCGAGATGTTGTAGCTTGCCCCGCCGCCGTTTGCCATCGTGTTCCATGCTGTTAAGGTATAACCAGTTCTGGCAAGGTTTCCTTCATTGCCCCTAACCGTCACTGTCGCGCCTTTCTTATAAACGCTGTCGTCTACCGGAGCCATTCCGCTTGTACTGCCGTTGCCGGAGTACATCACCTTGTACAGTGTTTCGTCGCCGCCGCCAACTTCGTAGTCGTTAACGAAAAGGCTAGCATTGTTTGTTATCGAGGTTCCCGTGTTTGCAACCGTAAAGCCAATCTTAATTACGACCGCTTCTCCCTCGTAGCCTTTAATCTGATCGTTTGTCAATACAAACCTAAGCACGCGCCCCGCCGTGTCGTGGCTGAATGTTGGCACTACAGGCACTCCGCCTATCGTTACCGAGTACAAACCGCCGAATGTCACCGAGTTCGTGTACCTGTCTTCCGCGGCTATCGTCCTAATGGATTCCACATTGTTTGGAAGCACGTAGGAAATCGTGTACTCCACGCTATCGCCAACCCTGTAGGACTCGCCTATGCTCGTTACTTCTTTAAAGAAACTCTCGCCCACGCCGTTGCTAACCCACTGCGCGAACAGCGTTGCATTTGAGCTGATTACAAACGAATCTGTTCCCGAGATGTTGTAGCTGTTACCGCCGCCGTTTGCCATAGTGTTCCAGCTTGTAAGGGTGTATCCTGTTCTGGCCAGGTTTCCTTCATTGCCCCTCACCGTCACGGTCGCGCCGCTCTTGTAGACGCTGTCGTCAGTTGGAACCGTTCCGCCAGTACTCCCGTTGCCCGAGTACAATACCTTGTAAAGGGTTTCCTCTCCGCTGCCAATTTCATAATCGTTAACGAAAAGGCTGGCGTTGTTTGTTATTGAAGACCCTGCGTTAGCAATCGTAAAGCCAATCTTTAAAACAACAGCTTCGCCCGCATAGTCTTTTATCTGCGCATTGGTCAAAGCAAACCTAAGCACGCGCCCAGCCGTGTCATGGCTGAATGCCGGCGCTACCGGAGCCCCGCCCACTGTCATTGTGTACGAGCCGCCATATGTTAGCGCGTCCGTGTATACGTCTTCCACGGCAATTGACCTGATGGATTCCACATCGCTTGGGAGCGTGTAGGAAATCGTGTATTCAACCGCTTCGCCAACCCTGTAGGACTCGGCTAAGCTCGTTACTTCTTTAAAGAAGCTCTCGCCGGTAGTATTGCCAACCCACTGGGCATACAACACGGTGTTGACGAAGATAGCGAATGTGTCGCTTCCCGTTATATTGTAGCTCGCACCGCCGCCGTTTGCCTGCGTGTTCCAGCTTGTAAGCGTATAGCCTGTCTTGACAAGGTTGCCTGTGTTTGCCCGTACCGTTACTGTCGCGCCGCTCTTGTAGACGCTGTCGTCTAATGGGGCTATGCCGCCTGTGCTGAAGTTGCCGGAATACAGCACCTTGTACAGGGTTTCTTCGCCGCTGCCGACTTCGTAGTCGTTGACGATAAGGCTCGCGTTATTGGTTATCGAAGAACCTGTGTTTGCCACCGTGAAGACAACTTTTATTACGACTGCTTCGCCCGCATGGTCTTTTATCTGATCATAGGTCAAAGCAAACCTCAGTACGCGGCCTACCGCGTCATGGCTGAGTGTCGGCAATATCGGCGATCCGCCGATCGTTGCCGAGTACATGCCGCTGTAAGTCAGAGCGTTAGTGTAACTATCTTCCGCAACGATTGACCTGATAGACTCAACATCGCTAGGAAGCACATAGGAAATTGTGTACTCAACCGTGTCGCCTACCCTGTAGGATTCGCCCGTGCTGGTGACTTCTTTCAGGAAACTCTCGCCTACGCCGTTGCCAACCCACTGCGCGTACAGCGTTGTGTTTGCGCTGATTACGAATGTGTCGCTACCCGTAATGTTGTAGCTTGAGCCGCTGCCGTTCGCCATCGTGTTCCAGCTTGTAAGCGTGTAATCTGTCCTGGCAAGGTTTCCTTCATTGCCCCTCACCGTCACGGTTGCGTTTTTCTTGTAGACGCTGTCGTCCATCGGCACCGTGCCGCCAGTGCTTCCGTTGCCGGAGTACAGCACCTTATATAATGTTTCTTCACCGTTGCCTGTTTCGTAATCGTTAACGAAAAGGCTGGCGTTGTTGGTTATCGATGACCCCGCGTTCGCCACGGTAAAGCCTATCCTTAAAACAACCGCTTCGCCCGCATAATCTTTTATTTGCTCGTTGGTCAACGCGAACCTAAGCACGCGCCCAACCACATCATGGCTGAATGCCGGAGCTACTGGCGCCCCGCCTATCGTCATCGTGTAAGAGCCGCCGTATGTCAATGCGTTCGTGTACATGTCTTCCACTGCAATTGACCTGATGGATTCCACATCGCTGGGCAGAACATAGGAAATTGTGTACTCAACCGTGTCGCCTACCTTGTATGATTCGCCTATGCTCGTTACTTCTTTAAGGAAGCTCTCGCCTACGCCGTTGCCAACCCACTGCGCATAAAGCGTCGCATTGGAGTTGATTACGAACGTGTCGGAGCCAGTTATATTGTAGCTTGCCCCGCCGCCGTTTGCCATTGTGTTCCAGGCCGTAAGGGTATATCCGTCTTTGGCAAGGTTTCCTTCGTTGGCCCTTACCGTAACAGTGGCTCCGCTCTTGTAGACGCTGTCGTCTAACGGGGCCGACCCGCCTGTGTTGCCGTTGCCGGAGTACAGCACCTTGTAAAGGGTTTCGTCCCCGCCGCCAACTTCGTAGTCGTTCACGAATAAGCTGGCATTGTTCGTTATCGAAGACCCCGCATTCGCCACTGTAAAGTTAATTTTAATGACGACCGCCGCACCCGCATAGTCTTTAATCTGCTCATAGGTCAACGCGAACCTAAGCATGCGCCCCGCCAAGTCATGGCTGAAAGCCGGAACAACAGGCGCCCCGCCTACCGTCATGGTGTACAGCCCGCCGTATGTAAGCGCATCCGTATACATGTCTTCCACAACAATCGACCTAATGGATTCCACATCGCTGGGGAGCGTATAGGAAATCGTGTATTCCACCGCATCGCCAACCCTGTAGGACTCGGCTAAGCTCGTTACTTCTTTATAAAAACTCTCGCCTACGCCGTTGCTGACCCACTGCGCGAACAGCGTTGCATTGGCGCTGATTACAAACGTGTCTGTTCCCGTGATATTGTAACTCGATCCGCCGCCGTTTGCCATCGTGTTCCAGCTTGTTAAGGTATAACCGATTCTGGCCAAAAGCCCTACATTGCCCCTCACCGTCACTGTAGCGCCCTTCTTGTAAACGCTGTCGTCGACCGGAGCCGTCCCGCTTGTGTTGCCATTGCCGGAGTATGTTACCTTATAAAGCGTTTCTTCGCCGCCGCCCACTTCATAATCGTTAACAAAGAGGCTGGCGTTGTTTGTTATCGAGGACCCCGCGTTCGCCACGGTAAAGACTACCTTTATAACGACCGCTTCGCCCTCGTAGCCTTTAATCTGATCGTTTGTCAATACAAACCTAAGCACGCGCCCTGCAACATCGTGGCTGAATGTTGGCAATACTGGCGACCCGCCTATCGTTGCCGAGTATATACCGCCATACGTCAGCGCGTTTGTGTACATGTCTTCTACAGCAATCGTCCTGATAGACTCCACGTTGCTGGGGAGAGTATAGGAAATTGTGTACTCCACGCTATCGCCAACCCTGTAGGATTCGCCTACGCTCGAAACTTCTTTATAGAAGCTCTCGCCTACGCCATTGCCAACCCACTGCGCGAACAGCGTTGTGTTGGAGCTGATTACAAACGTGTCTGTTCCCGAGATGTTGTAGCTCGCCCCGCCGCCGTTTGCCATCGTGTTCCAGGCTGTTAGAGTATAATCGGTTCTAGCCAGGTTTCCTTCGTTGCCCCTCACCGTCACGGTCGCGCCGCGCTTGTAAACGCTGTCGTCGGCTGGAGCCGTCCCGCCCGTGCTGCCGTTGCCCATGTACAGTACCTTGTAAAGGGTTTCTTCGCCGCCGCCCACTTCATAATCATTGACGAAAAGGCTGGCGTTGTTTGTTATTGAAGACCCCGCGTTCGCTACGGTAAATACGATCTTTATAACGACCGCTTCGCCCGCGTAGTCTTTTATCTGCTCGTTTGTTAATTCGAACCTAAGCACGCGCCCTGCCGCGTCATGGCTGAATGTCGGCAATACCTGGGCCCCGCCAACCGTTGCCGAGTACATACCGCTATACGTCAGCGCGTCTGTGTACATGTCTTCAACCGCGATTGACCTGATTGACTCTACGTCGCTAGGCAACATATAGGAAATCGTGTACTCCACAGTATCGCCTACCCTGTAGGATTCCCCTATGCTCGTGACTTCTTTTAAGAAGCTTTCCCAAACCCCGTTGTCAACCCACTGCGCGTACAACACAGTATTCGCGTTAATGACAAATGTATCGGAGCCAGTCAAATTGTAGCTTGCCCCGCCGCCATTTGCCATTGTGTTCCAAGCAGTAAGGGTATATCCGTTCCTGACAAGGTTTCCGGTATTTGCCCGCACTGTTACTGTTGCGCCTTTCTTATAGACGCTGTCGTCTAACGGGGCTGTGCCGCCTGTGCTGAAGTTGCCGGAATACAAAACCTTGTACAGGGTTTCTTCCCCACTGCCAACTTCATAATCGTTGACGATAAGGCTGGCATTGTTGGTTATCGACGATCCCGTGTTTGCCACGGTAAAGACGATCTTAATGACAACCGCTTCGCCCGCATAGTCTTTTATCTGATCATTGGACAATGTAAACTTCAACACGCGCCCTGCCGCGTCATGGCTGAATATCGGCAATACCGGATCCCCGCCTATCGTTGCCGAGTACATGCCGCTATACGTCAATGCGTCCGTGTACATGTCTTCTACTGCAATCGTCCTGATAGCTTCCACGTCGTCGGGGAGCGTATAGGAAATGGTATACTCCACAGAGTCGCCTACCCTATAAGACTCGCCTGCGCTCGTAACTTCCTTGTAGAAGCTCTCGCCTGTGCCGTTGCCGACCCACTGCGCGAACAGCGTTGTGTTTGCTTCAATTACGAATGTGTCACTGCCCGTAATCCTGTAGCTTGCGCCGCCGCCGTTTGCCTGCGTGTTCCAGCTTGTAAGGGTGTACCCGGTTCTGGCAAGGTTTCCTTCATTGCCCCTCACCGTCACAGTTGCGCCTTTCTTGTAGACGCTGTCGTCCATCGGCACTGTGCCGCCTGTGTTGCCGTTGCCCGAATACGTTACTTTGTAAAGGGTTTCTTCCCCGTTGCCAGTTTCGTAGTCGTTGACGAAAAGGCTGGCGTTGTTTGTTATCGAAGACCCCGTGTTCGCCACAATAAATCCAATCTTTATGACGACCGTCTCGCCTGCGTAGTCTTTAATCTGCGCGTTGGTCAATGTAAACCTCAGCACGCCCATTGACGCGTCATGGCTGAATGTCGGCGAAACTGGCACCCCGCCTATAGTTGCCGTGTACGACCCGTTGTATGTCAGCGCGGACGTGTACCTGTCTTCCACGGCAATTGTCCTGATAGACTCCACATCGCTGGGAAGCGTATAGGAAATAGCATACTCAACAGTGTCGCCCACTTTGTAGGACTCGCCAGTGCTAGACACTTCTTTAAAGAAGCTCTCGCCAACGCCGTCGCCAACCCATTGCGCGTACAGCACTGTGTTCGCTTCGATTACGAATGTGTCGTTGCCAGTAATACTGTAGCTGTCCCCGCCGCCGTTTGATTGCGTGTTCCAGCTTGTAAGGGTGAACCCGTCTTTTGCAAGGTTTCCTTCGTTGCCCCTCACTGTAACTGTCGCGCCTTTCTTGTAGACGCTGTCGTCCAATGGGGCAGTGCCGCCTGTGTTGAAGTTGCCTGAATACAAAACCTTGTACAGGGTTTCTTCGCCCCCGCCAACTTCATATTCGTTGACAAAAAGGCTGGCGTTGTTAGTTATGGAAGAGCTCGTGTTCACTACCGTAAAGCCCATCTTTAATACGACTGTCTCGCCCGCGTAGCCTTTTATCTGATCGGCTGTCAGCGAGAACCTCAGAACGCGCCCAACCGTGTCATGGCTGAACGCCGGCATTACAGTATTTCCGCCTATCGTCATTGTGAACGATCCGCCGTATGCCAACGAGCTTGTGTACATGTCTTGCACGGTAATTAGGTTTATGGCCCCCAAGTCGCTGGGGAGTGTATAAGAAATTGTGTACTCAACTGCGTCGCCTACTTTGTAGGATTCCCCAGTGCTTGTAATCTCTTTAAAGAAACTGCCCCCAACGCCGTCGTCAAGCCACTGCGCGTACAGCGTAGTGTTCCTAGTGATTACGAATGTGTCCGTCCCCGTTGCGTTAAGGTATGTGCCGCTTCCGTCTGCTTGGGTATTCCAACCCATGAATATGTATTTGTCCCTGACAAGGTTTCCGATATTTGTGCTAACCCATACAGTGGACCCGTGTTTATAAGCGTTTCCGTCTATTGGCGCCGTGCCGCCTGTGTTGCCGTTGCCGTTGTACGTCACCGTATACTTGGCTATGTCAAGATCCTCTGTATCGGTTTCGTCCGGGCCGCCGCCTACGTCTTCGCCTTCATGGTTTGTAACAAACAGCTTGGCCGTATTAACAATAACGCCGTCCGCACTGTCGGATACCAAGAACCTCAGCGTCAGGCTTAATTTCCCGTTGCCAAACGCCGCAAAATCTTTGCTTTCCAAAATAAAGCTAATTGAGCCGTTGCCAGCAACCTCGCTGTACGGCACGCTGTTTCCATTTATCCGTATGCCGTCCACGAGAGTTGGCGCGGAAAGCTCAGCCGGATAATAGTCAACTATCTTGGCGTACTCCCATGCGCTCAGGTCGCTTGGCAACGTAAAGCTAATAGTATAGTCGACCGTTTCGCCGGGGACGTACCCAGCCTGCTTGTCCACTGCGGTTTTTGCCAAGTCAGTGGGAAGCATGCCGTACATCGCGGTAAATGTCAGATTCTCTGTTATTTCAAAATCGTCATTCGGTATAACAGGGCTATAGCCGAAGAACCGCACGCCGGGGTTTGGGATAGGCGTCGGGACAATAATTCCTGCGTCCCCCCATCTCTCCCTATCGGCGATTCCATCATACACCGTTTTAGCCAACGGCGAGAAATAGCCTTTGTCGCCAGGATCGAAAGTAACTGTCCAGCCATTAAAAGTCCAAACCGCGTACAGCGTTATGGGGCTAGACCCAACCATTATTTCCTCAAGGGGCTCATAGTCGGCTACGTTATTCACGCCGCTGTCGTAGCTCCATCCCACAATGCTGTTGTAGGGGTAGTCAAACAGCGTCTTGTCCGCTAACGCAATGCGATCGTTCTTAAGGACGTTCCAAACAATTTCTTGCTGGCCGCCGCCCGACCCGCTGGGGAAATTTGAACGGTAAATAATTTGCGTATAGTCGTCGTCGTCCCCGAATTCCGCGCGGAACCTCGCATGCCCGCTAAAAGTGAATATCATGCCCGGGCGGTAAAGCCTACCCGTGTTCTCTTCCCTCCATCCAACAAAAACCTGGAAAGGCGGCGGGATAACCCCGTCACTGCTGGCGACGCGCGTCGACCTGCCAAGCCAATACCTATTGGCGTCTATCGGGGCTGTGCCAGTGCCCGCCCCAACAGAGTACTCAACGGTGTAGCCGTCAACAATCCACGAGGCGTGCAGGTCAATATCGGTGATTACTGGCGTTTCATAGGAAAACATCATTGTGTAGTTGGTGGAGCCAATATAGATATGCCAGCCATCAAATATTCCCCTGCCTTCCACTGTCTCGCCAAGCCTGTATGGGGTATCCGATTCGTTCAGCGTCTGATTGTATGCCCTGCCTACGTCAGCCCCATCTATATAAGAATTTTTTGTTAAGTCATTAAAAAATCTAACCTTTAGTTCTGTTGACTCCCATTTTGCAAACAAAGTCAAATTGCTGTTAGGCATTGTCATGTCCGCTTCAAGGGGAATCATATAATCCGCGTCCAGATACCAGCCAACAAAATTGTATCTGACGCCGTCAAGCGTCTTTGTCGGATCGTCTATCGGCAGATACAAGTTATTGTATGCAAGAAGCGCCCCATACATTATGCCGTTCACACTGGAAATTGGGTCTCCGCCCACAACATCAAAGTGCAGGTTGAACCGATCGCGGTTATAATATAGTTTTTGTAAAAACACATCCTCGAACGGGCTGCCCCACGGAATTTCATTGCCATTCTCCCCGTACAAAAATGAGTCTACATACTTCATTCCTTCAATCGCCTTGGCGGAAACGGTGTTTGTTGAGTTCATTGATTGGGAATGCTGGTCGCTTTTTACGTAGTATTTCTCTACGCCGTCGATTACCCTTCGTTCTCCGCCAGTTTCATTTGGCAACCTTTCAAGCAAGTATTCAATGTAAAATGTCGTCAGGTCAGCCCATTGCGCAAGAAACTCCATATCGTTGCCGCTTGTTGGTATAAGCGACCTCGTAATAGTAAAGCGCTTTGATGCTAGAGTATTGGACATGGTGTTGGCGTCCTCCCAGCCCAAAAAGCTTTTTGTTGTTATAGGCCCCCAGTTATCGCCGATATTCTCGCGGCCACTTCTATAAAGCTGTATGTCCGCGTTCCAGCTGCCAGGCCATATGTCTTCTATATTCTGTTCGTATTTCGCCCTAAACGAATACTTGTTGTCAGGGTGATAGACCAACGCGCTACTGCTGTGCACGGTGCTTGCCGCGACATCTACTCCTTGCGCGTACATCCCGCCATTAAACAACATCTCCGCGCCGAGGCGCTCCTTATTAAAATCAATGGAGTTAGGGTTCATACCATTGTATGGGTTTAAATCAAACGTGTAAGTGAAATAAATGCGTTTGAAGTACACATTAACTGCTGTAGTGCCGTTGCCCAGCACTACCTTTGCGTCGCCATGACTGAATGTAGCCCATTCTACGTCTACATACTTATTGCTTCCGAGACCCTCTTCTACCGCCATCATTATCTTGTCCAAGCCGCCGCCTGAAGATTGGTCTACTATATCGCCTGCCGTCGCTTGTTTGGTCTCAGTCTTATAGTAAATATAGTTGTTATGGTCATTGCCGGGGTCCCCTGCAAAGTTTGGCTTCTCAACCCAATAAATAATTTTGTAGTCAACAGGTTTTGGCGTCCATACCGCATATAAGAACAAGACGTCATTGACCGGGGCGCTAAAGTCGTACGCGGGCCCCCCTGACGTTTTCGACCAGTGGCTGAAATCATAGCCTGTCCGCGTCGGTGCCGGCACAGGGGCCGAAACCGCCTCCCCGCCTGTAACCGTCGCATACGGAACCTGAGTGCCTTCCGAAATGAAAAACACAAAATACTCATTGACAAACCATGGAACAAGGGTCATGTCCCTACTGGCAAAGCTGCCAAATACGAATTGGGCCGGCGCGTTTGGCGGGTTGGTATAGTCTTCTTCGACATACCAGTACGCCAACCGGGTATTCTCCGGCGCTACAACTATTTCAGAGGTGTTAATAACGCGGTCCGTCGGATAAAACAGCTTCGTGTCAATAACTGTGCCTTCCGCGTTCTTATATTTTACAAGGAAGCGCTCGCTAAACTTGGCATATAAGATAAGCACTCTGCCAGGTTCAAAAGGCGCGTCAAAATCAAATAAAATGTCCGTGGCTTCCATTTTATTTTCATCGTAATAATACCAGCCTAGGAATGAAACTGTCCCAACAGGCATATCCGGGACTCCGGGATAATCGGCATCTACAAAGTACTCGCCGTTATCGACATATATCCCATAGCCAAGCGTAGCTACTTCATGGGGTTCATCGTCATCAAGGTCTGCCATAAACACTACTGCAGGCGGGTTAGGTAGCACAAAACCACCCTTTAGGAACGCAAGCTCCGACGAGTAGTGCGCGAATACGGTTATGTCGTCTTCAACTTCGTAATTTTCGTCGAAGATGTCTTTGTCGGTATAGTTTTTTCTTATATCATACGCGCCGCTCTCATCAACAACCCATCCGACGAAACTGTAATAAGGTTTTACCGGAGCGGGCGGCAGCCCGTTTTCAAGAATATCGCTATGCGGCATTACCTCGTATTCGCTGCCGCCAACCATAAATGTAACAATGAAGCTGGATCTTCTTCCTCTGGAAGGCGACATCATGATATCATTTGCGCCCTCTTCGTCGCCGTCGCCCTCGGAACCGGGGGCGATGCCTGTCGAATCCGAACCGTCGCCGCCATTGGTTGCGCCGTCGCCGTCTACCACGTTTTCCGTATCTATTTCTTCCGTTTCGTCTATATCGCCTTCTCCATCTATATCGCCTTCTCCGTCTATGTCGCCGTCGCCGTCTATGTCTCCATCTTCGTCAATGTCTCCGTCGCCGTCTATGTCTCCGTCGCCGTCTATGTCGCCATCTCCATCTCCGTCTATGTCGCCATCTCCGTCGCCATCTCCGTCAATGTCTCCATCTCCGTCTTTGTCTATGTCTATGTCTCCGTCTCCGTCTTTGTTTCCGTCTTTGTCAATATCCCCTTCACCGCCGTCAACGCCTTCATTTCCGTCTCCATCAATAATGGTTCCAGACTCTCCAGCGTTCCCAGTGCCTCCGATATTGTTTTCGCCTTCTTCCCCGGTGCTTCCGGTGCTTCCGGTACCTCCGGTGTTCCCAGTGCCCACGGTGCCAACGTCTCCATCGGCGCCCCCGGTTTCACCTGATCCTCCAGCATCGCCAGGCCCCCCTGCTCCATCCTCTCCTTTCGCGCCATCGCTTTCCCCTGCGCTACTGGAGCCTCCGGCTACTTCGGAGCCTTCCGTGCCTTTGCTTACGTCACCGCCGCCACTGCCGCTTCCGCTCCCTTCTGAGCTTCCGCTGTCGCTAGTGGCACCATTCACGTCGGATCCCTTGTCTCCCTGACCAGTGTCCGTTATGGATATAACAGTCGTGTTCAGTGGTCCGGACTCCCCATCGCCATTTTGGGTAAGTACAGCCGACGGCAGCATCCCAACAACCAAAGCCAGTGTTAATATCCATGCCAACAGTCTCTTTTCTCGTGAATTCATACCTCACTCTCCTTCACTCTTCTTATTCTTCTTACCTAATTGCGCCACGCGTTCTTTGCATCTTAAGATTCTTCCTCTAATGTTTTCCTGTCTCAAAACCCATAAAAAGCCAGATACACATATGCCGCCCATTGACAGGCCCTATATAAAATCCTGTTTGCGGCTAAAAACATATTTGTTGCGGCGTACATTATTGAGTTTTGAGTTCACTAATATTTACCCAGGCACTACATGTTTATTTGTTACATTTTTATTACATGCATGTTACGTTATTATTGCTAAGTGCGTAAAAGAACACAGGGGAACGGTTCTCTTAACAAAACACAGGGGGACGGTTCTCTTGTGTTGTGAATTCGAACACAAGAGAACCGTCCCCCTGTGTTCGAACCGTCCCCCTGTGTTCCCTGTTTCGGACTATCCATACCTCTCTTTTCTGAAATACCTGATGGCTACATAGCCTGCCAAGCCAGCGAATGCCATACCAATCAGTACGATGTAGGGGAGGTCGTTTACACTAATGCCAGTTGGCGTAACTCTCGTGTACTCGTTGGTAAAATCCGCGCGGTTGGTATTAGTGCCGTCCATCGTGTAGTGGGGGCCAGGGTCTTCGCTGTCAGGGTCGGTGCCCCAGGGAAAGCCCCAGTCGCTATTATCCAACTGGCTCGTGAAAACGCCTTGCTTGGAAAACGATCGATTATAACTAGCCCTGTGGTTAAAAGCCCCTTTTTCCTCTACTTCAACGCTAGAGCCTGCATGAAGATCGACAAATGCTAGCCTCTGCCCGTGTTTCAAGCTTACCGTCAGTGGGTTTCCTGATGTAAACACGATATACTTGTCTCCGTTCGTGTCTGTTACCAGGCGCCCCTCGTCGAAATTGTTTTTGTCGGTCACGACAGTAACGGCGTTGTTTGAGCCCCCTTGGACAACGTAAGCCTTGTATTCACGGGCGGTAGGCTTACCCTGCCCGTCAACGGGCTTGTTGATGATGCTGGGTTGCGTGACTATTATCTCGAAATCAAAATACTTCATGTAATTACTACCGATCCCGGTGATCGTATTGCTAATATCAAGCGCGGAAACCCCAGGGTTTCCTATTCCGCCGCCAGGGGTTTTCCAATACCTATTGGTAAAGATCAGGAGATCGCCTTTGCCGTTGGTTGAGCCGCCGTTTTCTTCATAGTATTCATCCGGGCGCACCGATATGGTCTTTGCGGTTACATAAATCGGAAATAACGTCCCTTTATTGTCAAAAATCACCGCAATCTCAATGGAGTACACAGCTTCGGAATAGTGCCCGCCTTCCTTGTCTGGGTCTAATGAGCTGATTTGATCCAGCTCCCATAGCTTATATATATATCTGCCCTCCCCATTTTTCCATTCCTCGGGTTTAACCCCTTCGAGAAAGTTGCTCGACTCTTTGACAACGGTTTTAACGCCGTCCTTAATAAATGTGCCGTTCAACGGCTCTTCTCCTTTTTGAAAGGTTATTGTTACATCGTCTAAGTCAGGCATATTGGCAACTGTGCCCTTATTGTTCACCATGTGGTCCTTTTCAAGCTTGAAGATGTATTCGGCTTGCGGCGTTGACGTATTAATCGGCATCTTCAGCCGCTTAAATATTGTTGCCTCCGCAGGAGCATAATCCTCCCCGTTGATGGCACCCCGGTATTTAACCCAAACAGCAGGCGCGACACCGAGCATCACATCCGTTGCGGTACTCAGATTGAAGCTAACCCCATTAAAATACATCCCCAAAGTGCTATCATCATTGCCATGACTTCGTAGCCACCAAGTGTCTTTTGCGCCTTGGAGATCTTTTAATTCTACACCGCCTGGCATCTGTGTAACCCGGTTCATGTCATGGTTCGACAGGGCGAAAAACATATTTTTCGTCTGTGTACCCGCCATTAAGTGATAATTAAACCACGATACTGCATTCGGGTCATTGGCATTAATAGCGCTACCTCCCGTGCCTGGCATATTAAGCATTGGCTGTGCGGCAATAGCCTTCATATCATTCATTTGTGCAAATGCGGCGTCCATAGCCTCTTGTAGGGTGTCCCCACCATCTTTTTGATTGGCAGGCCCTCCGTCCGATCGAAACGCCGACTTGCCGAATACATTGTCATGGATGATCAGCAACGCGAAATGCATACCGTACTGTGTGGCCTTTTCAATTACGGTCCATCGAAAACCGTCGATTGTCACACTCTCGCCAATCTCCGTTTCTTCAAGGCTTTGTCTTATTTTTTCAACGTTGTATGCGTTTGAGGTAGTGCCGGTAGCCATTAGAAAAAACATGCTGCTCAGAACAGCCAGCATAAAAGCGGATATCAGCCTTTTAACGTGTATTTTGCTTAACATATACATGCACATCATCTCCTTTCGGGTTTTTGCATCAAAGAGGCCCTTTTAGCCGCCTTATGTTATGCATGAAATAAGTTTACTCAAGTCAAACATTTCCAACTACACCTAAAAGGGTAATTATCATACGGCAGACTCCATCCACAACCAACACCCAGGAACTATTCCCAGTAACTATTCCCAGTAACTTTACCCGGGAATTATTCCCAGCAACTAATCCCAGTAACTTTACCCGGGAACTTTTCCCAGCAACTATTTCCGAGAGCGAAAGATATTCGCTCATTAGGTTCTTCAGAGGGTATCGATAAATTTACAATTTTGAATAAAATATCGTTTGCAGGGGCGGATTCAATATCCGCCCGTATGCGTATAGCCGATGTTCATACGTAGGGGCGGATTCCATATCCGCCCGTATGCGTAAGGCCGATGTTCGTACGTAGGGGCGGATTCAATATCCGCCCGTATGCGTAAGCCGATGTTCTTACGTAAGGGCGGATTCAATATCCACCCGTATGCGTAAAGCCGATGTTCGTACGTAGGGGCGGATTCAATATCCGCCCGTATATGAAAACGGGCAGATATGAAAATAGGTGGATATGGAGGCGGGCGGATATGGAATCCGCCCCTACATGTTTTATTGGCATTTATAAGCAAAATACAAGCAGGCGTGAACAGGACGTGAACAGGATGTGAACAGGGTTCACAACGGGGTGCCGATACTAACATAGCACGAATCTTAAAGGAATTTAATGGGAGATTCGTAATAGTGTTCACAACGGGGTGCCGATACCAACATGGCACGAATCTCAAGGTAACACAATGGGAGATTCGTAATAGTGACCTTATTAGGAAGAACTAACCAATAATATGCAATTCTCACTTTGTACTTTGCCTCAATGCCACATCGGCAAAGATGCCTTCCTTTTTATATATGCTGTTATACCCGAGAAAAAAATATCTCCAAAAAATGTCGCTAGAATATCAGGGTTAAAATATCCCGAAAATATCCGTTAAAATATCTTGGTAAAATATCTTCACCCAAGTTTGTCGTATAATATTGTTATTTTGTGTCTATATGTGATAGAATCATGTTATCAACAAGCAAGCTAACACTTTTTCGAAGCAGATTATGATAGAATTATTGCTTTTTCAATTATTTTGTTGTTTTTTCATTGCAAGTTATGATAGAATTATTGAAAATTCAATTATAGTAACATAATTTTGTATAATTGTGATAGAATTACTTTATAACCGATTATGATTGTATTAATTCGTGGCAAACTATGATAGAATTATTTCATATTCATTTATGATAATTTTTACTCCATGGTCACAATAAATAACGGAAAGTTGTTCAGAGGGATGCTAGTGGGTTTATCCTAGGACAATTAAGGGATCTGGTGAGTAAGTCTGGGTTGTAAGTGCCCCAGGTAGACTGTATGCTCGTCGGCTTTGAATAACACCGTACTTTGTCCCTGGACTGTGCCATTGGAGAGTCGGCGTCGGGCTGGTTGCATGTACATAGTGCCAAGGTACGATGGTCGTGCATAGATTCATCCCCTCAATCATACGGGGTTAAACTTACGGGCTTGCCAATATTGGTGGACTATCACCAGAATTATTGTAGGCCAGAAAGCCCGAAATACATAAAAGTTTATAGTTGCTTGAAAGAAAAACGACTATTCGCATGGGAAAAAATGTTATGAACACACATTTGAGTGGTGGAAAAAATAATTAAACGAAAAACGGGGTAATTCCCGTATAAGGTGTTATTACTGTTTTTTGGCAATCATGATGGAGTTTATCAACGCAACATGTTAAAAGATAATGCTTTTTTGAAAAAAATTCAAAAACTATATTGACCTTAAAGTTCCTCTACACCTTACACTAAAGCTACAAGACATTGGAGGAGGTGATCTCGTGACGATAGGCGAAATCCTGAAGAACATGCGTTTGAGGCATAAAAGGACATTAAAAGAACAGAGTGAAATTTTAGGGGTATCAGTTAATTCGGTGTATAGATGGGAGCATGATCTTGCGCTTCCCAGAAAGACCGCTCTAAAAAAGATGGCTCATTCTTATGGGATGACAGTTGAACGGCTGCTCGCGGGAAGCATGGGTGAAAGCCCATGGGTTTCCGACAACACAGTATACGACAGCGAAATAATTGAGCAGCAGTTGCTAAGCATGTTCAGAAAATTGTCTATTCCCGAAAAATACAGGATTTTGGGATACATGGAAAGAGCATGTACAGAAGAAGTGGAAGAACAAGCAGAATCTGTCATAATCTTAAGATCAAGCTCGACAGAATAATCATTTTGTCTGGACAGAGGAAGCTACTATCCTAGTTTGGCCGCAGATAGGTATAAACCCAAAACTGCGGCCGGTTGAGAGGTGGATACTACTTAGTTGTGACATAAAGAAAGGACAACGCCAGGGATGACAGAAAGCAAAGACGGCATACGCGCGACGGAAAGCAAGGACAGCTCTGGTGTGACAGAAGGCAAAGACATCACCGGAATGACAGAAGGCAAGAGCAGTTAGGAGCGACAGAAAGCAAGGACATCTTGGGAATGACATAAAGCAAGGACATCTTAGGAATGACAGAAGGCAGAGACAGCTTAGGTGTGACGGAAGGCAAAGACATCTTGGGATTGACAGAAAGCTAAGACAACTTGGGAGTGACAGAAAGCAAAGACATCTTGGGATTGACAGAATGTAAAGACATCTTAGGTGCGACAGAAAGCAAGGACATCTTGGGATTGACGGAAGGTAAAGACATCTTAGGAATGACAGAAAGCAAAGACATCTTGGGATTGACAGAATGCAGGGACAGCTTAGGTGCGACGGAAGGTAAAGACATCTTAGGTGCGACAGAAGGCAAGGACAACTTGGGATTGACAGAAAGCAAGGGGCAACATTGGCACGACATACACAGCGAAAAAACCGCCTTATGGCGGTTTTTTCGCTTCACCTGCTATGTAACGGATGTTGAATCCGCTGGGCGAACGGATTGTGTTGAATTTGTTAAACGGGTGGGTATTGAATCCGCTGGGCGGGCGGATATTGAATCCGCCCCTACAACAGCGGGTATTGAATCCGCTCATGCGGATGGGTGGCATTTAATCCGCTCATGCGGATGGGTGGCATTTAATCCGCCCATGCGGATGGGTGGCATTTAATCCGCCCGTACAATATGGATTTTTCGTTAACGAATTTTAATCAACTCGTATTCGATGCTCCCAATACCCAGTTTTTCTGCGTGGGCTAACTGTTCCCTCCAATTGGTATCAGGGTGGACGTCGGTAAAGCAATCCCCATGTTCGAGTTTGCGTTCGGACAAGATGCTTGATGCAACAAGAGCTGGGGCCGCGGCTACAGCGTCTATGCACGCTTTGTCCACTGCAACAGGGTCAAAACTAATAAACATTCCAATGTCCGGTATGAGTGCAGCATCGTTTTCTAAGTGGCAATCGCAGTATGGCGATACTTGATTAACGACATTGATATGAAAATGCGGCCTTCCGTCCAACACGGCTTTGGCGTACTCGGCTATTTTACAGCTGAGTATCTGTCCACTGGAATCGAATTGGGGGTATACGGCACCAAAATTGCACACAGCCAAACATCTGCCGCACCCAGTGCATTTGTCGTTGTCGATGGACGCCTTTTTTGTATTAACATCGAACATAATAGCATCATGGGCGCAATGCTTTGAGCACATGCGGCAACCAGTGCATACCCTCTGGCTTACATTCGGTTTTCTGTCGCTGTGCATATCCATTTTCCCTGCCCTGCTTCCGCACCCCATGCCAATGTTCTTGATAGCCCCGCCGAAACCCGTAGCTTCATGCCCCTTAAAATGGTTGAGGGATATAAAAATATCCGCGTCCATGATCGCTCTGCCTATCTTCGCGTACTTTAGGTATTCCCCTCCAGCTATGGGGGTGTTAACTTCATCGGTGCCCTTCAAGCCGTCACCTATTATAATGTGGCACCCTGTTGAAAGCGGCGAATACCCGTTCTCGTAAGCAGCTTCGAGGTGAACTAACGCATTGTTGCGCCGCCCCACATATAGCGTATTGCAGTCAGTTAAAAACGGCTTTCCTCCTAGTGCCTTAATCTTGTCAGCTACCGTTTTCGCAAAATTCGGCCGCAAAAAAGCTAGGTTCCCCGGTTCTCCAAAATGAACTTTCATAGCGACGTATTTTTTCTCAAAATCAATGTTTTGTATTCCTGCGCATGTAAGTAGATCGTCAAGCTTTTCGAGTAGGCTTGTTCCGATCTCACATCTCATATCGGTAAAATACACCTTCGGCTTCTCATTGGTTTTATTCATATCGCACCTCTCACAATTTCTTTTCCTTGCACTTACTAATTGGGCTGCTCTTGCGTTGTGCTTGCATTTACTAATGCACTTGCACTTGCGCTTGCACTTACTAATGTGCTTGCGCTTGCTTTTGCGCCTACCTTGTCAAACCTCCATTAAGTTTAGCATACTTGCGTTGATAAGTCTTGCATCTTCTTCGCTGTGGCTCACCATTATTATAGTTATTATTATAGTTTTGCCTATTATCCTCTCCTTGATCGTGCTGACGGCACTCTCTTTGGCTATGTCGTCCAACCCTGTAAAAGGTTTGTCGAGAAATAGAATGCAGGTTATTGCGTAGGATTTTTGCTTCCATGCGAGTCGTCATAACGCAGTAATGCTTTGTGCCTTGCAAGTTTTGACAGCGAAGTATGCCGTTAATAAGCTAGGACAGAAAACACCGCAAAGCACATAGCCTTGCAGTGTTTATCCGCCTTACATAACGACCAAATTTCTACGTCAAGTTAATTTTGCCTTTTTAACAGTTACTTGGGATTGATGAGGGGCCCCAATTCACCCTTTATCGATTGGCTTACTGCATTGTCATATAGAAGCATATACGTACAATATCCCCTCATCAGCGGGTCGAGCTCTACCAGTTCTTCTAGTGTCGGCGCCATAAAGTACCCTAATTCAGTATTTGTGAATTTGTTTTCGCTATAGATTACGGCAAGCTCCTTAGCAGCGGCATAGGAGCCACTTGTCAGGTATACCCCAACACAACCGCTGAACTGCATTATGCTGCCGCCGCTATAAGCGGGGACTTCCACATAAGTTAACGAAGGAGGGTTGTTCGCTAGGATTTTTTCGATGTAAGCATCTACATTTCGCACTAGGGTTTTAAGCGTTTCTGTAAGATTTTCCCCAAATTCCCTCTTTAGGGATTCAACCGCTGGTTCTATGACATACTCATTTTTTGTAAGCATCTCTGAAAATGCGGTTTGCATAATAGGGAACAGCACAACCCCCTTGTTCTCGGCATATATTATTGCATCAATTATCCTGTCCGGCTTTGGGTCCCTGGAATAATTATAAACGAACCCAAAAAACTCTTCATCTGACTTAAACTCGTTTTTATTGTATGCATAATCGGAAAACTCCACCTGAAAAGTGTTTGTTATGGCCTTGTTTCCAACAACGTCTTTGGATTCTATTGTGAACGTGTATACCCCGAGGGGGTCTGCGCTGTCAAGCGAGTATTCAAAAGTGGGCGAGGCTTTTATGACTTGGCCAGGCGCAGCACTTCCTTCAAATGCTACAGCCCCCTTTACCAGCTCGTCTTCTTCCCCGTCAGATTTTTTTATTGTAACAGAGAATTCAACCCTTGCCATTCCATCCCTGTCAATAGCAAAGCCGGTATAGAGCGGGGCGATAAGTATTGCTTGGTAACGGTACGCCTTCCCAACGCTCCTTACATAGGGGGTATATCCTGTTCCAACTGTTCCGTTCCACATGTTCCCAAACCCGTAGTTGATTATTGCCCCGGCGCTACAGGCGAAACCCTCCTCTGCGCTAAAGCCGGGCGACGGCAAGTAGCCGATATAGCCTGAAACTCCAGCTTGCTCAGAGGCCCCCTCCGCAACGGGGAAGCTCACGGTTGTGCCAGTAAGCATGCTGTCGCTTGTTATTGCCACCGTTTGGGATGGGCCGTCCCATTCAACTTCGGCGTTCAAACTTTCCGCGACTGCCCGCACGGGGACAAGCGTCCTGCTACCTACTAATTGTGGCGGGACGTCCAATGCCACCTCGTTTCCATCTACAGAAATAACAACATTGTCAATTTGCATTTTAATAACAACGTCGTCTTTTTCAGCGGTAATTGTTTGGGTACCGCTATCCCAGTCAATTTCCGATCCCAATGCTTCGAATATCGTCCGCATCGGAACCATTGTCCTGCCGTTTATAAGCTGCGGCGGGACGTCAAATACCAGTTCTGAACCGTTCAATGTCACCTTGATGCTTTCATCCGCCATTACCGGAGTCGTAAAAGCGCTTACTGTTACTGCCAGGGTTAGAATTACAATTAAAAATTTTCTTGTTTTCATAGCATGCCATTCCTTTCCGGCTCGAAGCCTAAGATATTGTGTTGCTCTGTTCTATGTAAACCCGCCGCTTAAAACACATTATTTAATGCGCGATTCAATACGCTTACGCTATTTAACACGCTATTTAACACGCCGTCCAACACACTTTTTCATGTTATTTCAATGGCAATAAAACGCTATTCCAAGCGCCTTTCTAAACGCTATTAAGAACCGTGCCCTCTTTACCCCAAGGTACAACCCGAACCGTATTTTGCCTTAATCAGTATATTATCTTGTGTATTTGGCGATTTGCCTTGAAGTATTCATCTCTCAACATGTTTAGCGGACTATTCGCCCTCTATGCCTCAGCTGCCTCTTGATATGAATTAATTAGGAATCATACCTATATATTATCATAGCTTGCCAGTAAGAATCAATCAAAAACTAATTAATTTTATACCGTTATATCTCTTCAGGTGACTATTCAATTACCCCTCGTCATTGCGAGCAAAGCGAAGCAATCCAGGCACCGAATTAACGGGAAATACAGCAAAACAGAGA
>Ga0099364_10003343_pt1 | contig 24895 bp, 25 predicted proteins | sample TergutTh196P3_FD_73070 | JGI IMG/M metagenome (GOLD analysis project Ga0099364, IMG submission 73070) | Microcerotermes parvus P3 segment gut microbial communities from Pointe-Noire, Republic of the Congo - Th196 P3 | ecosystem: Host-associated > Arthropoda: Insects > Digestive system > Gut ...
GTTACAGCCAACGGATCAATCCTGCGGCTGAGAGAGCAATCAATAGCGGCAAGATCAATGACAGCACAGGTAGCGGTCAACTCTATGAGACGAAACATTACTTTGGGTGGAAGTAATGTTTGTAAGGCTACAAGGAAAGCAGGGAGGGAGGTGCTATTTCATGGCCTTAATTATGGACTTAAGGTCTTTCCATCCTCCATCTGGAGTAATGCAAACAATAAGCAAATTTGTTTCATTTATTGTTTTTGGAGGGATGTGTATAAATTGTGGGTTACTTGGTGTGTCCACGTTAGTTACTTGGCCTTTTGCCCAAAACTCTGAATATGCAACAGATTGAGTAGTTTTGACCGTATTTTTTTTACAATCAAAGTATTGCATCAGGCGTACTGATGAATTAGCCACAAGATTCGCACTAGGCTTGTAGTGGTTTAATAAAATCCATGCTTTCTTGAAATCTCCCTCTGTACGAATGCTTTGATTGCCAATCCAGACTTCAAACCGTTTATCTTCGTTGTCACCAGACTGACCAGATCTGAGCCATAGAATTTCTTTTCCATCAGCGCCAAAAATCACGTGTTGAGCCACTTCATATTCCGTGGTGGTGGCAGCAGCTAAGCAGGAAGCAAAAGCCAGCAAGGCAATAATAACCTTCTTCATTTCAGCGTCCTTTAGTCTGATGTATATCAATAGCAGTTAGTATAAGCATGCCTTCCATGTCCGGTGGTTACGCAATTTACGGGCTGCGCAGGACGATACATCTGCTGCTGTTGCTGTTGCATTGCACCCATGCCCATCATTGCGCCCATCCGGGCATTTTGTAACTCTTGTTGCCGAGCGTTAGCAATTTGATTTATGCGTTCTATTTCAGCCTTCCATCGTTGATCATATTCAGCAACGGAAATCTCTCCCCTTTCAAATTGAAGCGCGAAATGACGGCAGTTCATAAGCGCACTGTGCAATTGAGAGTCATTTGGATATCTATTCAACGCATCATCCAATAGTATTTGGAAAGCCTGTGATCGGGTTATTTCTGATCTGCCTATACGGTCTCCCGTAGTCACATAGAGGTCGTTAAATTGAGAGTGCGTAGGGTAGTAAACACCGGAAGTCTCACATCCGGACAGCAGTAGTGTCAAGCCAACTGCAACTGCAACAATAATCTTTTTCATTTCAAGGCTCTTTAGTCTGTGATCAATCAATAGCAATTGGTGAAAGCATGCCTTCCATGTCCTGTAGTAACGCAGTTAACAGGTTGTGCAGGGCGGTACATCTGCTGTTGCTGTTGCTGTTGCTGTTGCATTGCGCCCATCCAATAATTGCGTCTTTGTTGCTCAAGTTGTGCAATGACTCGTGTATTTCTTTCGTATGCTTCTTCGTTGAGTTTTGTAGCAATCTTCAATACAGCGCTTGTCAACTCCGAATCTGTCAGGTTGCCGCGTTCATGCTTTAATGCTGCTTCATGCATATCATCAACAGCCCATCTAAGGAGCAAATCTTCTGGAAATTCTTGGATGGCCACTTGTCTCAGGCTTTCATAGGCTTGTACCAATGTAAATTCACCGGAAGCAACTTTGCGGTCAATATTTGCGAATTCGTCATCGAATCGAGAAGATAATTTCAGTCCGTAAAGTGCAGGAGGTGAGAAGGTCTCACATCCGGAAAGCAGTAAAACGAGGGTTGCAACCGTAGCAATAAAAAGCCTTTTCATCTGAGCCTCATCTTTTTATTTGGATGTTGAGCACCGGAACCCTGTTGCTGTGCCGTCCGGTGAGCAGTCCGGTTTCAGTACCCATCCAGAGTTACAGCAACAGGGGGGCAATACAGCCACTGACCCGAAAATAACACAGCACAGGGCGCACAGTCAATACCGTGACTTTAGACTGCATTTCTCTTTAAAAATCAGATTGTTACAGCTATCCAAAAAATGAGATGGCGCTTGATGTGAGCATCGTTTTTCTGGAGTGACGTTCGCTACTGTGGTGAATGACGTTCACTAGTGAACGTGGTGCACTGGTGCATCTCTTTCACTGGTGCAGGTCATGCACGGGTATGAAGCATTGTGGCAGTGATGGTGTTTGATATAATCGACATAATGCGACATTATAGGGAATAGTATAGCGCACTCAAAATGTGTAACTTTTTGTGTAACATTTCCGATATGAGCAAATTTATATACAATTATTTCAATGACTTATGCCTGCACTTAAGACAACGCTCCCACACCTCGCTACAAAAGCAGATTTAAGCAAATTTGAAGCAGAAATGCGCAAACTGCATATCGAGACCCAAGCCAATATGTTCAACCTGCGGACCGATATGGCCAACCTGCGGACCGATATGGCCAACCTTCAGACAACCATGCAAGCCGATATGGCCAGTCTGCAGGCCAGGATACAAGAAGACCTGCGAAATTTGCAGGTATCTATGCTGAAGTGGTTTTTTGGGGCCACATTTACTACTATCACCGCTGTTGTTTCAATAATAACAGTGATAACTTTGAAGCGGCTTTGACAGCAGACCATACCCACATAAACCATTTCAGTCACATCGTTCTGACTGCCGTCTCAGGGTCACGTTGAATAATCGAAAAAGCCACTTTCCTGCGAAGGAAGGTGGCTTTTCTGATGTGCCCTGCATGGGCAATAAACTGATGAAATTCCAGCGCAGACCATGGAACGGGAAGAAAACGGGCACGTCACACACTGATGTTGCCAGACGTGGCCGGCAGATCTGAAACACAAGCGGAAAACGGACCGGTTCGGTGATACGATGTCGCCGGACAGCTTTATTGCACTGAATCGGGAGCTTTCTCCGCAGGAGACTGAAAGACAATCCGTCCGCTGGCATGCGGCTCCTCCCCGGAAAAATAGCGAAAAGAAAGCGAAGCTTTCGACTCCTCATAATCCAGCTCCAGATGAATGACCGAATCAGGCAGAATGACCCTTTGAAACTTGAGAGCTGAAACGCCCGCAAACTGCCCGGGTAACGCAAAATACCGGCGGGCATACGCCAGAGCCCAGTCCAGCTGAACCACTCCGGGAAGTATCGGCGTCTCGGGAAAATGACCCTGGAAATAAAAGATGTTTTTCGGCAGATCCAGCTGCAACAATACGCGGTTTTTCGTCTCTTCAAGCAGCCTGTCACGAGGGAAATGCACGAATGCCTCCGCTTCAGGCTCCTGATCCAGAACTGCCTTCAGTTCGGCATAGGAAGTTTTGCCCTGCATGTTCACGGGAAGCCCGTCCAGATAACGCCAGATTTTGGGGATGGCAACCCGGTCAAAGGAAGTGGCAAGCAGGGAACGAAGCTCCCGGTTCATGGAAAGCTTGCCGGACTGGGCCATTTTTCTTCTGCCTTCAGGAGAAAGGACAATGAAAGCGGCAAGCCTTTGTCGACCCGGTTTTTCCATATCAACAGGTATGACCCTGGTGCTCATGACCAGATCAGAAAAGAGCAGCGCGTTTTCAATACCGGTCAGAGACACGCGCTTTTCCTCTATCTTCACAATAAAGTCTGTCCGGCCCCTGAGCAGGAAGCGGTTGTCATCCGTCCCTTCAGCAATGTCTGCCAGCCTGAACCAGGACGTATCATCAAGCCAGGGCGAGGACACTTCCAGTGTCTGGTCTGCCGGATCAATGCGCCATAAAACACCGGGCAAAGGCTCCCAGCTGTCATCTTTTGCTTCATGGCGCATACGCCAGGCAATGCCACCCGTTTCCGAACTGCCATAGACTTCAACGGGAGCTGCTCCCGTGATATCCCTGTTTTTCAGGGCAGCGTCACGATCCAGAGGGCCTCCGGAGGAAAAAATCGTGCCGATTTTTCCGGCATGCTGCTGCCATTGCCGGTTTTCCGTAAAACGTTGCAGATGGGCGGGGCTGGATACAAGGGTAATCCTGCGATCGCTGGCAATAGCCAGTATTTCTTCAGGAAAGCCTGAACTGCTGGCGTGTATCGGCATTGATCCGACCAGTGGTAAAAACACCTTGAAGAGCAGGCCATAGATGTGCTGATGCGTCACTGTTGCCACAATATCCGTATTCTGAATCAGGGGGACAAAGCGCTTTTGCAATGCACTCACTTCGGAAAGAAGCTGTGTCACCCGCTTGGGAATGGCTTTGGCTTCCCCGGTGCTTCCGGAGGTGTAGATGACCAGCTCGGACGAGACAGGAAGCGAAAAGACAAAAGTATCTCCGCCAGGCGATTTTTCCGTGTTTTCTGAAACGTCCGGTTCAAGGGAGAGGGGCTGAAACGTTTCCGGAAACTCACCAATAAAAATCTGAACTTCACGAGCGAGGGTAGCACAGGTAGCCGGCAGGGCATTGGCTGGAAGGTAGACTCTCCTGTTTCCGGAAAGGGCGGCAAACAGTGCAGCCATGAATTCAAGCGTATCACTCAGGTAAAGGGCAACATTTTCTCCCGACAAAGGCGCAATTGCCCTGCGCCAGGCGTCCATCCGTGAAAAAAAAGCAGCAATATGGACTGGCTGCATACCGCGCCATCCGACAATGTCGAGAGCCTGCCGTTCCTGGCCAATATGAAAAAAGTCATCCATGACGTTTCCAGACCTTATGCGTTCTTTCTTCTGAACCGGATCCTGAAAAGGTATTCGGTTCCAAAAAGCAGTCCTATCAGAATATAGGCGATACAGCCGTTATACAGAGACCAGATCGCCTCGCTGGTAAAAAAAGCGGTAAAAAGTGCTATTGATCCGTTGACGATAAAAAAAATGCACCAGACCTGGGTAACCCCTCGCGTATATCGTACTCCTGCATCGGAAAGATCAGGTTCCCTGATCCGGGCAAAGCGTTCAATAACGGTTGGCGGGGAGAGCAGACTGAAGCCGAACAGACCCAGCATACCAAAGTTGATCAGTGCGGGATACAGCTTCAGGGTGACAAGCGTGTTTTTCCATACCGTCAGTGCCACCAGCACGGATGCTGCCCCAGCCACAAAAGTGGTCATGCGGCAGGCTTTGAGCATGGGCAGCCGTATCAGAATTACTGCCAGCAAAATCAGGGAGAGCCAGCGCGGCTCGACATAATCCCGCCCCAGCCAGATTACCAGCGGATACAGGATTGTGACAAGTATGACGATAATGTTTATGCGGAGTTCTCCTGGAGCAGATCGGCAATGGCTGTGACCACACCGTCAATGGTGCGTACGGCCTTGAATGTATCCGGTTGCATGCGTTTTCCGGTCAGCTCCCCCAGCTTGACGACGAGATCAACGGCATCAATACTGTCTATGTCCAGATCGGTAAAAAGATTGGCGTCCGGGGTGAGTCTGGCCTTGTCAATTTCAAACATGTCGTGGAGTATTTCCACCACGGTATTGTAAATTTCTTCCCTGCTGGTATGTGCATTCATGGTGTTTTCCCTGTACTTTCTATCAGACTGGCAATGGATCGCACTGATGAAAAGTGGCGTCGCGATTCCTCTGAATCCGCAGACAGCGTAATTCCGTAGCGTCTTTGCAGTTCCATGCCCAGTTCCAGTGCATCAATCGAATCCAGGCCAAGTCCTTCCACAAACAAAGCTGCATCGGGATCGATGTCCTCCGGCGTCATATCTTCCAGTTGTAAAGAATCAATGATCAGCTGTTTTACTTCCTCAAGCAAATCCATAGTTACCGTTTTCCTCATTAAAAAAGTTTTCAATATGATCTGTCAGGCGTCTGACTGCCATGACTTCGTTCGAATCCTGACTGATGAAGTCGTTGATGTCGATATCTTCTTTTACCTCAATCAGAAAGTGCACCCTTTTTTCCGGAACACGCCACCATTTCATGTTTTTACCCAGAGTCTTCGGGTTGCAGCGTATGACGACCGGGGTGATGTTGCGTTTTCCTCTTACGGCAATGTTGGTGGCACCCCGTTTTATTCTGACAATACCATCATCGGGTGTGCGGGTTCCTTCGGGAAAAATAATCAGATTGCTTCCCCTGTTCAACGCTGCAATACAGTCATCCACCAGTTCGGCTCCTTCATCATTTCTGATGTAGCCGGCAGCATGAACCGGTCCATGGGTAAAAGGATTGCGCCACAGGGAACTCTTTATGATGCAGTCTGCGTTGTGCGTGATCGACATGAGAAAGATGGTGTCAATCAGGGTAGGGTGATTGGCAATGATCAGCAGTCCATTCCGGTTCAGACGTTCGGCACCGGTAATGGAGTAGCGTAGTACTCCCAGTATGCGCATGATTCCGATAAAGAGAATAAAGGACAGCCGGATAACCCTGCGTGCGAGCTGGTTGCGTTTTTCGGCATTCCTCACAAAGAGGTTCAGAAAAGGAAAAACCAGTATCCGCAACAGGATACCGCCAGTACCAAAAAGCGCAAAGCTGAGTCCGGTACCAAAAACGCGCCAGTAACGTTCAAGACGGTCAATCATGGCGGCTCCATAACCATGTCTGTCGTTCACCCTGTATCAGCTGTTTTTTTTCACCGGACAGAAAAAAACGGAAAATTTCCAGTTCCTGGGGAAGGCCATGCCCGGAGCCAGTGGCAGCTTCCTGTACAGACTTTGCAAGACTGAATGTGTTTTTCCCGGGTTTTTCAATGAGCCATGCCCAGGAATAGGGGAGTTCCGGCTGCGTTTCAAATTCGCTCAACACAAGGGGCAGTGCGTTGTTGTAGACGACCAGGAGGACTTTTTTTTCGCCGTCTTCCAGCAGTGAGCAGACTTCAAAAAGTGCATTTTCCACAATATCTTCCCTTGCAGCGATGGCAATATTGTTTGCCGTACTGGAGTGGGCTATGGAAAAGAGTCCGGCAATGGCGTTATGTACGGAAAGGGAAAATGCGGTAGGGGACATGGGCTCGTGTTGCGCAAGGTCGGTCAGCAGCCTGGCAGACCGGGCGACTTCGCCGTGGCGCGACGCAAATACAACCGGAATGTTTTCCAGCTCACCCATGCACTGAAAGGCTGATTCCAGGGCCATTTTCCCCAGAAGGTCCGTTCTGCGCCGAAGCAGGGCAGGTATTGCCTGTAGCTTTGGCTCGGAGGCGGTTTCCGGAAAAACAGGATGGCGCGCCCAGGCCTGCCAGGCCTGTCTGGTTTCAAGTCCGGGTGCCCATGCGGCATAGTCCTGCACTGAAAAACTGAGCAAATCTGGAGTCATTCAAGCAAAATGCGGTAAAGATGCGACTGTTTCAGAAAGAAAAGATTCCTGGATTGTACCTGCAAATATAATAAGCTAAGAATAACCCAGCAGTTGTGTGAAAATCAAGCCTTTTCTCGGAGCGTATTTCTTTCGGACGCTGCGACCGGACCATCCACTTTTCTCCATAAAGTACCCGGGTCCTTATGCGAATACGGAAGCAGTTCAGCAACGCAGCTGGACAGTCAGTTTTTTTGAATTTCATGGCGCAGACGTGTTAGAATCGGCCCTGTTGTCTGGACTTTTATACAATAGAAGACCTGCGTATAATTCCATTTTTACCCTCAAAAGCGGTATCGAAACAGAAATCTGTTAACTCAAAACAGTTAAAATCAAAGAGTTATATACTTGCAGTTCGTAATATTGAACAAACTGGTTTTCGGGGGGCAATAAGAATAATGCGCCGGGCTTCAAAAGGAAGAATTGCAGATCATTCCTGGATATTTCCCGCTGTGAAGAATTTGCCTGTTCACGGAAACTGAACCACTTCCCTGTCCGAATTCGTAAAGAGCTCTCCTTTTTCACACCACGGGCAGAGGAAGCCAACACATCGAAAATCATATGAAAATCAAATTGCTAACTGGTGCGCTCTTGCTGTCGTCCTTTTTTGTGATGATTCCTGCTCACGCTGATCTTTACGATAGTACGGGTGCTCTGGTAGAAAAGCCACGCAAATGTACTCGTGGAGCGCGTAAATCTGTTTATGTGACCGATTTCCCTGATGTGGAAATCAGCCAGTACAGGACTATCAGTCAGGTCAGGGAGGCCATTTACCGGGCTGGTCGTGAAAACAGGTGGATAATGCGGGATATGCTGGGCACCGGGGATAACCGGATTGAGGCAACACTTGTCGTGCGCAGCAAGCACACCGTTATTGTCGATATCACGTACACTGCAAACCAGTATTCTCTGTTTTATAAAAACAGTGTCAACATGAATTATGCTTCCTGCGATGGAAAGCGTTATATTCATCCCAATTACGCCGTATGGGTCAGCAGATTGAATCAGTCCATCCAGATCGAGTTGAGTGCGCCGGACAGATAATATCGAAACAGACCTGCGACCTGCTTTGACAGCACACACGATGAACCTGTTGCAGACAACAGACGCGCTTTCTCACAAATCATATGCAGAATAAAAAATTTTCACCGGAGAAACAGACTGTTTTTGATGCACGCTATCAGGCACAGAAGATTGTTTTTGGCCCGGTCGTATTTCAGTGTGTACGCTACGCATGGAAACGGGGCATGCTCGAAGCCCTGTCCCAGGCCGGAAACAGAGGGCTGTCAGTCAATGAACTTGCGGGCACGGGTAAATGGACAAAATACGTTCTGAAAGTCGTGCTGGAGTCCTGTCTTTCAGCAGGAGTTGTAAGTCTGAAAGAAGGAAAGTATGTACTGGACAAGGTCGGGTACTGTGTGTTGAACGACAGAATGACACAGATCAATTTTGATTTCATGCACGAAGTCTGTTATCAGGGACTGTTTGAACTGGAAGCGTCTCTGGACAGGGAAAAACCGGTCGGACTGAAATCCCTGGGCAACTGGTCCAGCGTATATGAAGGCCTGCAGGAGTTGCCCGATCTGGTCAAAGAGAGCTGGCTTCAGTTTGATCACTTCTATTCGGACACGTCCTTCCCGGACGTTATGCCCGATGTGTTTGCTACCGGTCCAAAAAGAATCATGGACATAGGGGCAAATACAGGCAAATTCAGCCAGCTTGCGCTGGCCTATAACGATACGGTCGAAATAATGCTGGTCGATCTGCCCCAGCAGCTCCAGGTGGCCGAAAAAAACCTGGGTGAGCCGGCCTGGCATGACAGAGTGCATTTATTCCCGGTTGATCTGCTCGATACGGATACGGACTTTCCATTGGGAGCCGATATTATCTGGATGAGCCAGCTTTTGAGCTGTTTTGGTGAGGAAATGATTTCCAGTATTCTGGCAAGAGCTGCAAAAGCCCTGGCACCGGGGGGGCATATTCTGGTAATGGATACCTTCTGGGACAGGCAGCAATATGATATTGCCAGCTATTGCCTGATTAATACTTCCCCATACTTTACGGCAATAGCCAGTGGCAACAGCAAGGTATATGAAAGCGCTGACTATATCCGGCTTTGTGAAGAGGCGGGTCTCGGATTGCTTACGGTCAGAGACAATATTGGTTATTGCCATTCTCTGTTACGCTTTGCAAGAAAAGAAGGCTCAGGCTGATCCGGCTGACAGGTCATGAACCAGCGGTGCCTTGCAATGCCACCAGTTATGCTGCAAAATCCGCCAGACCTGATGGTCTGACGGACAGGGTGGCGCGGGCATCAGGTTCAGCCACCTTCACTGATGTGCGTCCACACATCACTGCAGACACGCCAGGTCACTGATAAAAACACGCATTACCTTCTCATCATCTTTCTGGCATTCTCTAGCGCCTGTAATGCCTGTGCTACCGGTTGTGCTGCCTTTTCCATCATTTGCTCAAATTCCTGCAAGGAGCACCCTTTTTCTGCTGTATTGCAGACCATGAAGGTAACCGCTGGCTTGATCATTGGCTGGTTCAGAAAGGCATAAAAGTACAGTTTGCCACCCAGTTCGACCGAAGACAATTCCAGCATCTTTTTTCCTGCACGTGTATTGGCAACATGAGGCTGTCGCAGGGACTGCTCGGTTTCACTGGCTTTTTCTGCGGTCATTCCCGGATTGGTCGCCATGATGACCGTATTCACAAGCTGCACCAGTGGATCACCGAAAGGGGCAGTTGCGGCCACACCCGCTATATTTCCGTTCGGGTGAAATCGGGCATTCACCATCAGCCCTGTCTGCTTATTCAGGTATCTGACAAAACGCTGCCCCTGATCGTCCTTGTATTCCTCTCCCGCCGACTGAAAGAAGCGACGGGGGGAACTGGCAAAATGCTGCTCGAGCTGTTGCTGCGTTATACCTAGTGTTGGCGCTGCGGATCCGGACGACGAGGAACCACCCCCACCACAGGATGTCAGGAATACGGACACTGCCAGCAGTAAAAAAATCTTTCGCATATAAACCCTTATGTTGAAAAATGGAGCATATGACGCTTGTTCAGTCTGCAACTATTTTACTGTCAATTTTAATGTCGTGAAAGAATAACGCTCTTCAATTTATCCCGGTTTTGTTGCACGGCTTCAGCAGAACTGAAAGGTTTTCCTGGAAAACGATGCGGCAGTTTTCCGGATTGCACCCGGAGACACAACAGCGGACTTTAGTGAGCGACAATACCCTTTCAGGCGGAAGTATCAACGTATAACTTTTTAAAATTATTTTCAAATTAATCGCTTATAATGCGCTTTTAATGTAATTTCGAGTTTTACAAGGGCCTGCTTTCGAGCTTTTGAAGCGCTTCTGCTGTGTTGATATTGTAAAAATCGGCTTCGTTTTCAAAGTGCGCGTGGGCCACTTTCAGGCCTGAAAACCAGTGGTCTATTTTTCGTTGTCCCGATTGCAAAAAGGCGCTCAAATGCGGCTGCAACTGACGTCTCATCAGACAGAAAACCGGCTGAGGGGAAAAGGGCGCTTCCAGCCCTGTAACCGCAATGGCAATATCAGCATCATTCTGAAGCAGCGCTGTTTTCAGCTCTGGTACGAGGGTAGCGGGATAAAAAGGGCAGTCGCAGGGAACCGTTACCATGAACGGTGTCTGGCAATGCATCAGACCGGCAAGAAAACCCGCCAGAGGCCCTGCAAATGCATTTGCCACGTCATCGCTGACAACCGGAAAGCCTGCCTTTTCGTAGATATGCAGATGGCGGTTTGCACTGACAAGAATCGATGCAGTCTGGGGTTGCAGGCGCTCGACTGCATGCAAAAAAAGAGGCCTGCCATGCAGAATCTGTAAACCCTTGTCGATCCCACCCATCCGCTGTCCGCGCCCGCCTGAGAGTACAAGGCCCGTTACGTCTTCCTGAGAGAGCATATATGCCTTTGTTTTTAAGTGATCAGAGATGTTGCAGGGGGCATTTTTCAGCCACCTATATACGACATTTCTATTTTGTTCCTGGCTGTGTCAAAGCCGCTTTCCCGCAACTGTGAATAGCGGTCATCCCGGTTTTGCCAGCACCGGGTCAGCGTGTGCGTAATCTGCGCATCTGACCAGCCATTGCGGAGTCCTTCTTTCAGATCCGTTCCGCTTTCTGCAAACAGACAGGTGTACAGTTTTCCGGTTGTCGACAGGCGCAATCGCGTACAGTTTCCGCAAAAAGCTTTGCTTATGCTCGAAATAACGCCGATCTCGCCTGTTCCATCCCGATAACGAAAGCGTGCAGCCGTATCACTGTCCTGATGAGGCGCAAGAGACTCAAGGGGCATTTCAGCATGAATCATGCTGACCAGTTCGTCTGATGTGACGGTGTCGCCAGCGGTCCAGCCATTGGACATACCCACATCCATATATTCAATAAAGCGGACAATGACAGGCGTATTTCTGAAATAACGGGCAAGTGGCAGAATTTCCTGATCATTGATTCCTTTTTTGACGACCATATTGATCTTGACAGGAGAAAATCCGGCCTGAAGAGCGAGTCCGATTCCATTGAGTACCTGGTCTACAGGGAAATTTACTCCATTCATCTGCCTGTATATCCCGTCATTCAGTGCGTCGAGGGAAACGGTGATGCGCTTTAAGCCAGCTTCATAAAGCGCATGCGCTTTTGCAGCGAGCAGTGTTCCGTTTGTCGTCATCGTCAGATCAATATCCCGGCCATCGACCGTTTTCAGGTGTGCGAGTTTTTCAACGAGTATTTCGATATCCGGTCGCAGTAAAGGCTCTCCGCCTGTGAGCCGGATTTTTTCAACCCCGCAACCGGTGAAAAGATGTGCGAGACGGCTGATTTCCTCAAAGGTGAGTATTTCCGGATGTGGGATAAACTGGAAGTTTTTTCCGGAAGCCCTGTCAGGCATACAGTAAATACAGCGCAGATTGCAACGGTCGGTAACTGAAATGCGCAAATCGCGCAAGGGCCGGCCAAGCCGGTCGTGCATCGGGTATGCACCCACAGATGCCGGGGAGGGGTTGCCTGACGGCGTTTCATTGAAAATGGCAATATCTTTCAGCTGCATGTGTGGCAATCAGATCTGGAAAGGACAATAAGGTCAGTACATCTGAAGATAACATGAAACGCAAAAAAACGCATGATGTGATGCAGGCGGATGAACCCGAAGTTTTTTGGCTGTAGTTTGCCCGACGATGACCTTATCAGTTATAGTCTGGAAAATAACGCTTGTTCTGCAAAAATGGACGAAAATAATGCCAGAAGGCACAGATGCCGCGTCATGCAGAAAAAATGACGGAAAATCAGCGGTTTTCGGGAAAGCTGTATTTTTGGCGGATAAAACACTGCAGAACCGGAAGAAGTGTATTTTTCCACGAAAAACAGCCTGTGTTGACAATGTAGCCGGTTGATTAAACCAGTTTACTGACCAGGGAACAGGCCTTCTTACGTTTTTTTTCAACTATTCGGGAGAACAAAATGAAACTCAGTGCCCGCAACCAGCTAAAAGGTCTTATTCGCGAAATTAATGAAGGCCCGATCAACTCGGAAGTTGAAATTGAAATTGCGCCGGATGTCCGGATCTGGGCCCAGATCAGCACAAGGTCAGTAAAAAGTCTGGCTCTTGAAGTCGGAATGCCGGCCTATGCAGTCATTAAAATCGACTCGGTTATGGTCGGTGTTGATGACTGATCCGGATTTTCCAGAAAAAACCGGGCACTCCGACACTTCGAAGCAGAAATAGGATGCCATATCAGGCGCTTCTGTGTGCGCCTGAGATGGATGGATCTGTTCGAAATAATGCTGCTGCTGGATAAGTGTGGAATTTCCGGCGTCAGATCGGGAAAAGACTATTCCCGCCGCAGGATTGTCCTGAGCTTTTGTACATATTGCTTCCAGGAGGGCATTTTCTGATCAAGGCGGGATCGGACTGCCGAAGTTCTCTGGATCACACGCCCTGCCAGTGGCAGACTTTCGCTTCTGTGGAACAGCTCGTACAGCACAGGCAGCACCAGAAGCGTCAGAGGAGTGGAAGAAAGAATACCACCAATGACGACCGTTGCAAGTGGTCGCTGAATCTCGGCTCCGGTTCCGACATTGATCGCCATCGGAACAAATCCCAGACTGGCAACCAGTGCCGTCATCAACACCGGGCGCAGTCGCGTCAGAGCACCCGTTACGATCGCATCATGCAGGTCATGTCCCTCAGACCTGAGTTTGTGGATAAAGCTGATCATGACCAGTCCATTGAGAACGGCAATACCCGACAGGGCAATAAATCCGACACCAGCCGATATGGAAAAGGGTATTCCTCTGATCCAGAGCGAAAAAACCCCGCCTGTCAAGGCAAGCGGAACCCCGCTGAAAACAATGCTTGCATCCCTGACCGAGCCCAGTGCCATGTATAAAAGACCGAAAATAAGCAGCATGACGGCAGGCACCACGATGGAAAGACGTTTGTTTGCAGAGGCAAGCTGCTGGAATGTGCCGCCATAGTCAATCCAGTAACCATCCGGCAATCTGATGTCCCGGCTGATCCGCGAGCGCAGCTCGCTCACAAAGGAGCCCAGATCACGATCCCGCACATTCGATGTAATGACAATCCGCCGCTTTCCGTTTTCACGGCTGATCTGGTTTGGCCCGGGTTCAATCGAAATATCGGTGATTTCACTCAGGTGCACAAAACGGGGCAGGGACCAGCGTCCGGATCCGTGTGCCGCATCATCGGCAGAGTAGGGTAATACAACGGGCATGTTGCTGATAATGCGCGGATTATTGCGCTGGCTTTCCGGAAGGCGTACCGCAATATCAAAACGCCGGTCTCCTTCAAAAAGCTGTCCTGCACTGGCCCCCCCAATGGCAACAGAAACGGTGTCAGCAATGTCGGAGACGGACAGGCCAAAGCGCTCAAGAGCGGAGCGATCAGGCCTGATTACCATGAATGGAAGGCCCGTGATCTGTTCCAGACCGACATCGGCTGCACCCCTGATATTTTTGGTGAGGCTTTCTATCCTTTCGCCGGTTGCCATGAGCGTATCCAGGTCATCGCCATACAGTTTGATGGCGACATCTGCGCGAACCCCTGCAATCAGCTCATTCATGCGCATCAGTATGGGCTGGGTAAATTCGTACTTGTTGCCCGGTAATGCCAGAGCTGCTGTCTCGATCTCGGCAAGCAGCCGGCTTTTTGCTTTTCGGGAGTCCGGCCAGTCTGCCCTGTCTTTCAGCATGATGTAGGTGTCAGCCACATAGGGGGGCATCGGATCGGTTGCGATTTCGGATGTTCCCAGCCTGGAGACAACAAGGTCCACCTCAGGAAACTGTGTGATCGTTTTTTCAAGCTGTTTCTGCATGCCTACTGCCTGTGTCAGGCTGGTGCCCGGGGTACGTATGGCATGTATGGCGAGATCCCCTTCATCCAGGCCCGGAATGAATTCCGAACCAAGGCGCAAGGCGACAACAGTGGCAATCAGGATGAGTGTGACGGAAGATAAAATGACCGTTTTTTTTGCATTGAGCGCTTTTTCGAGCAAAGGAGCATAGGCGTTGCTGACTCTTTTCATCAGGCGTGTTTCTTTTTCAGAGACCTTGCCTGTGACAAACTGGGCAACAGCAGCGGGCACAAAAATCAGGGAAAGTGCCATGGCAGCTGTCAAAGCCATGACAACAGTCAGTGCCATGGGATGGAAGGTTTTTCCTTCAATGCCCGTCAGAGAAAAAATGGGCAGGTATACGGCTGTAATGATGAAAAGCCCGAACAGACTCGGCTTGATGACTTCGGCGCTCGCAGTTGCGGCCACCTCAAACCGTTCTTCCCGCGTCAGAAGGCGGCCCAGTTCTTTCTGTCTTTTGGCAAAAACCCGCAGACAGTTTTCAACGATGATGACCGCACCATCCACAATCAGTCCGAAGTCAAGTGCTCCAAGACTCATCAGATTGGCCGAGACCCTGTTTTCAACCATGCCCGTTATCGTCATCAGCATGGCCAGCGGAATGACAAATGCCGTAATGAGCGCAGCACGGATGTTACCCAGAAAGAGAAACAGGATGACAATGACAAGCAAAGCACCTTCAAGCAGGTTTTTCCGGACAGTGGCAATACAGCGTTCAACCAGACCAGTTCGATCATAAACGGGTACCACACTGATTCCATCAGGTAATGAAGGGTTTATTTCCCTGAGTCTTTCGCCCGTTCTTTTGGCGACATCGCGGCTGTTTTCACCAATTAACATGATGACGGTTCCCAGAACCACTTCTTCAGCATTTCTGGTTGCAGCGCCCGTGCGAAGTTCCGATCCTTTGGTTACCGTGCCGATATCGCTGATGCGGACAGGGATGCCTTCCCGGATTGCCACAGGAATCTGCGCGATACCCTCCATATCCGTAATCTGACCGGGAACCCGGACGAGAAGCTGTTCGCCACTGCGCTCGATATATCCTGCACCTGTGTTCAGGCTGTTTTTTTCAACGGCGGAAATGATCTCTCTGATGGAAAGACCGAAAGCAACGAGCTTTGCCATATCCGGAGTGATATGGTATTGCAGGGTATGTCCACCGGTAGTATTGATTTCGGTAACCCCTTTCAGGTTCCTCAACTGGGGCACAACAACCCAGTCATTCAGCGTACGGAGATCGGCCAGTGACCACTCTGTTCCATCCGGTTTTCTTGCGTCGGGATGTGCCTGCACGGTATACATGAATATTTCACCGAGTCCGGTTGCAACCGGACCCAGTGCCGGATTGATACCTTCAGGCAAAGTGGTCACTGCCTGCTGAAGACGCTCTGCAACCTGCTGGCGGGCAAAATAAATATCGGTTTTATCTTCAAAAATAACCGTTACCTGTGAGAGTCCATAGCGGGAGAGGGAGCGTGTATACTCCAGTCGTGACATGCCTGCCAGTGCATTTTCTATCGGAAAGGTGATCCGTTGCTCGGCTTCCAGCGGTGAGTAGCCAGGTGCTTCAGTATTTATCTGGACCTGTACGTTGGTAATATCAGGCACCGCATCAATCGGAAGCCTGAAATAATTCCACACGCCAAGAGCAGAAGTGCCGAGAACCAGCAGGAAAACAACAAGGCGATGGCGGATTGCAGTTCGAATTATACGTTCGAGCATGATTCGTCCTCTTTAGTGGTCATGAGCCGCTTCGGATTTTTCCAGATCAGCCTTGATCAGGAAACTTTGTTGCGTGACATAACGCATCCCCGGTCTGACTCCCTCCAGCACTTCCACAAACTCACCATCGCTTACTCCAGTCCGGAGTATTTTTGCCTCGTACACATCACCGACCTGCTCGAACAGAACACTTTTGCCCTGATACCGCTGCAGCGCTGACTCTTCAACAGCTGTCGGGACATGATGTTCCGAGACAATTACATCGGCTGTTACCGTCATACCGGGCCGCCATTTTCCATCTTCATTGGGCAGTGTTCCTCTGATGACGATGCTCTGACCACGTGTAACAGGTAAAAGAGAGTCAATCCTGCTCAGGGAGGTGGTATCTCCTGTGGTAGAACGCACTGTCATTTGCTGTCCCATTCTGATTGCAGATGCGGATGATCCCATGGCCTGCAGCTCTACCCAGACCTGTGAAAGGTCGGCAATTTCAAGCAGGGTGTTGGTATCGGCAATATCTCCCGCGCTGACGCTTTTGGCGAGGATGACACCATCAAATGGTGCAGTAAGGGAGTAGTTACGCATACTTTCATTTGCTTCTATCACAATCAGGGAATGTCCTTTTTTGACATGCTGGCCTTCGGTTACGTTCACGGTACGCACGGTTCCGGGAAAGCGGGCCCGGATCAGACTGTGGCGTCTGGAATTGAGTACGACATTACCGAGAAGCTGTACTTTCTGTCTGATGACGGCAGGTCCTGCAATACTGGTCTGAATGCCGGATTCCAGGGCGATTTCCTGCGGGATGGTTGTCCGGCCCTCATAGGATGCATAAGTCCATGAATACGATTTTTCCAGATGGGTTGCGCTGACGGTAATGTCAAATGAGTGGGGTTCGGCAACTTCTTCATTGCTTGCAAGGTAGCCGTTTTCCGCCCTGAAAGTAAACTGGTTGACTTCACCGTCAAGCCGGGTTACCTGTACAGATGGTGTGATATCGGAAAAGGGCAGTGCCTTGTTGTTCTGGTACGGGTAGAGACGGAAATGCGGCTCTACGTTTGTCTCGTAAATCTGGACTTCAATGGCAAAACTGCCATCTCTGAGCATACGCCCGCCATGTGGTCCTTTTTCATATCCGGCATCCTCTGTCTTGCCGTGTGCATGTCCTTCATGTGCATCACTTCCACATCCGGCAAGGACAAGAGCCAGAGCAAAGAAGAAAAACAGTCGTAACAGCTTCATGATGGCTCCTTACTGTGGTAAAGCGGTAAGACGTTCAATTTCAACTAACAGGGTATGGTATCGCTCGGCAGCATCGATGCTTCGCATGCGCAGGCTGAAAAGTGTACCCTGCGCCTCGGCCAGCGAAAGAAAAGAAAAACGACCGGTATTGAAACCTTTTCTGGAAACGGCCAGTGCCTGTTCGGCTTTTGGAATCATGGAGGCAGAAACCGCTTCATATTCCTGTCGTGCCTGTGCCAGTTCATTCCAGGTAGCAAAGAGTGTCTGATAGGTTTCGGACTCATATGCCTCGTGACGCATGCGTGCTGCTTCCATCTGGGCGGAGGCCCCGGTAATGGCCAATGTGGCACGTGGCTTGCTTCCAAGAGGAATGGAAACAGACATGACCAGGGCGTGGTCATTGACTTCTTCCAGGCGTCGTACTCCAAAGGAGAGGTCAATATCCGGTTTTGAGCTGGAAATGGCAAGCTGTCTTTGCGCAGTGAGCGTTCGGGTTTCGAGACTGGCGCTTTGCATTGCAAGTGATGCAGGCAGGCGTTGGGCGAGCACTTCAAAGGATTCGACGGGGGGAAAGGTATGCAGATCGCCGATTACGTCGTAAAAGTCTGCTCTTGTTGAACCCCAGCTGGCTGCGAGGGTTATCCTGGTCATCTGCAGTCGGCTTTTTGCCGTTTCCAGAGCGAGTTTTGCATCGGCAAGCGCTATCTCTGCTGCATGCAGATCCGATACGGGGTTGCGTGCTGCGGTGACCCATCCTGCTACTTCACGACGGATACTGTTGGCAAGCCTGACTTTTTCCTCCAGTATTTCAATGCGTTTCTGTTGTGCGAGTACTGCAATAAATCGGGTTGCCGTCCTGCTTGCGACGTTGATGCGTGTCAGGGCAACGGCATTGTCCTGCTGTGCGATCTGCGCTGCTCCCAGAGCCCTGCGGGCTTCCTTTTTGCCACCCAGTTCAATGACCCGTCCAAGGCGCAGGGTTGTTTCTGTTGATCTGAAGCCGCTGTGTGCGCCGCTTCCGGCGAAGTTTTCCAGTTCGCCTGTCAGCACAAACTGGGGTGACATACCGTCTTTTTTCGCCTGCGATGTAACAGCGACAAGGTCTGATCTGGCCGCGCCGAGAACAGGGCTCAATGCGAGACTGCGATCGACAGCTTCACTCAGTCGTAGTGATTCAGTTGCCCATCCAGTAGAGGTGATACAGCAGGCCATGGCAAAAAGCATGGCGATAATCCCACGTAATTTCATGTAAGACTCCTGATGATGAATGATCAGCATACTGCCCGTTTGCCGGGCAGGATTCAGGTCATCAGGTCAGGCTATGGGAGGACGATAAAGAGGGTATTGCTGTCGGGAGAGCATGAATTCAGCAGGTCTGCCAGCAGGAGGTGCCGAAAAGGTATGCAGTTCAAGGGAGGCGGATGTGTAGACCAGCATGACCAGTGAAGTATGGCAAAGGTCGTGCGCGTGATTTCCTGATTCTTCAGTCTGTCCTGTCAGGGTGTCAGTATCAGAAGTGTTGTTTGCCGTGTTTTTGGAGGCAGAAAAATATGCAGTAGCTTTGACGCCAGTCTCATGTTCGTGCTGGTGGTGCAGCCTCAGGCTTTGCGCAGATAACGACACTATCAGAAATGCAAGCAGAAAGAGCTTCAGATATCCTCGCGGACGCCTGAAGGATCCGTGCAGCTGATTTCGTAAAGTGTGCATAGTCATGTTCAAAATGGTACCATGACCTTAATGATAAAACAACTGGACATCGTGTCCTGTCAGTCGTGTGCTCCGTGTTTTTCAGTATTTCATGTGGCCTGGCCGCAGTGCAGTCTGTCCGGGGAAGCTCCGGGGAAAAGCCCGGAGCTTCCCCGGCATTCAATGCCATTATCCCGGAATAAAAACCTGACAGCAGGAAAAAGAGACTGTACCGGTTGCAGGAAGCCTCTGCCGGATTCCATCAGAGGTTTTTTGCAGTTATATCAGCGTGTTACTTGTCTTTAAATTCCTGCTTCATGGCTTTGACTTCAACAATTCGCACATTGTTTGCTCTGGGGTGCTCGACTTTGTACTGACCGATCCCATACTGTCTGGCCCGGTTTGTAGTGGTAGCATTGGATCTGTAAGTTCGCCTTATAACCCCCCGGTTAGGCACACGTCCTTCAACAACCACGAGATAATTGGGAATTTTCGAAGGGTTCGCCATCACCTTGCCGGCCGGGCCATCCGTTCCTGACAGCACAACCGGGAAAATGAATGAAAATGCCAGAGCGCCGATCAAAAGAAATCTTTTTGCCATAAATCACCTGTATCTGAAAAAAGTACATCTGTAAGGGGGTTGATATCAGCTGCTGCGCCTTTCATGGAAAGTCTGGTCCTCGTTTTCCTGCCCGGATCCGGACTTTTGCGTGTTCACCTGGATGAGTGGTTCGTCCATGACTGGTGGAGGCGCTCTGCGACGGCGGGGGTGATGGACAGGAGCGTCATTTGCTTCAAGTGCTGCTGCTGTTTCTTCAGCAATACGCAGTTTTGCCGGATCAGTTGATGCCATCGTCAGACCGGCCTGGGCCAGTACCTGGGTGATGTCTTCCAGTTGCTCTCCTGAAGTATGCAGATCATCTGGCGGGCTTTCCTGTGTAGCTGGCATGCTGACGGATTCTTCATCCAGCTGCACCTGCACTATTGTCTGCGATTCATGCACTGGTCTGTCAGGGACGATGATGCCTGAATCGGCGGGCGTGTCCTCTTCGGCAATGTTTTCAGTAAAAGCCGTTTCTTCCGCAGAATCTTCAGAATCCGCTTCCGTTTCAGAATCAGCCGACTCGTCAGAAGTAAAAATAACGCCAAAGGTAATGGTTTCATCAGCCACGGTGGCTTCTTCAGTTACCCGCATATCGTCGGTGCCCGCTGTTTCAGCTGGTGGCACAGTTTCCACTGTGGCGATCACTTCTTCTTCGGGAGCAAAGGCCCTGCGTCGGTTGTAGATTACCGGTTCTGCTTCCGGTGCAGCCACTTCCGGAGAGGGGAGTTCGACCGTTTCCACTTCGACCGCTTCCATTTCAGGTTCCGGTTCAAAAACGGGCGATGTCGCAAAATCAGAAATGCCCAGTTCTGCTTCAGGTGCTGAAGTCTCGAGAGCTTTCACCTTCTCGACATCCGTCAAAGTTTTGGGAGAAATTTCAGCAGCCGCTTCTTCGCTCGCCACCGGATGGGTCGAGGGTATCCGGGCTGTATCACGGATTCCAAGATCTTCCCATGAGCGGGTGTCAGTAAGGATTCCATCCACGATCTCGTCAATTTCCTGCACTGCAACGGACTTGATTTCAGCCACTTCCATGCTGTCAACAATACTTTCCCGATCCCGCCTGTGGCGATTGCGACCGCCCCGACGACGACGGCGGCGTGTATCATCCTCATTGACATCGACTTCTTCGGTCTCCTCGATCTCGACAGCTTCAGTTTCAGTGTTCTCTTCTTCGTCTTCCGTAACCAGGATCACATCGACCTCGATCACTGTTGTTTCTTCAGTATCGAAGATGGACTCGTCTTCCACCAGAGGCTTGTCTTTCGTCCTGACTTTGATCTTGTCCTTCTTTTTCTTTTTTGCGGATTTGAGTTCCACTTTGATACTGCGCTTTTTGTCCTCTTTCCCCAGACTGTCCTGATCGGCAACAGGAATCATTTCCTCGTCTGCTGTGACCGGAGTGAGCGCAACGGCTTCGTCGAGCTGTTCATCACGATTGCGCTCACGTCCACGACGGGCACGGTTGCGATTGCGGGTACGATCCGCATTTCGTGAGTGACGAACCTTGGCAGCGGGCTTCGTAACAGGTGCATCCTGTCCGTCTGGTACTTTTTCGATCCCGAAAAAGGACAGGACCCGCTCCCAGAAGCCGCCGGAGGCAGCTTCAGGCTGTGCCGGAGTGGGCACGGTAACCCGTGCAGGGGGAGGCACATCCGGGGAGATGCTCTTTACCAGTGCTTCCTGGCGCTGTTTGGCATTTTCCTTGTTTGTCTTGCTCGCACCACTTTCCGGCTCTACCTTCTCGGCCAGTTCGTAACTGACATTCGGGTCATCAAGGCGTGGATCATCCAGTTTGATGCGCTCCAGTTTATAGCGTGGTGTCTCCAGATAGGTGTTGGGAACAACCACTACACTGACGCGGTGTCGTGCTTCTATTTTCATGATCTCACCGCGCTTTTCATTCAACAGGAAAGCGGCAACATCAACCGGCAGCTGTATGTTGACGGTTGCCGAACTTTCTTTCATGGACTCTTCTTCGATGATGCGCAGAACCTGCAGGGCAAATGATTCCACATCACGAATATGACCTGTTCCGTTACATCTGGGGCAGGAGCGGTGACTGCCTTCCGAAAGAGAAGGGCGCAGGCGCTGACGCGAGAGTTCAATCAGGCCAAAGCGGGAGATTTTATCCATCTGGACGCGTGCGCGGTCATGACGCAGTGCCTCTTTCAGGCGGTTTTCGATCTCGCGCTTGTTTTTTGCTACTTCCATATCGATAAAGTCAATCACGATCAGACCGCCAAGGTCACGCAGGCGCAGCTGACGTGCAACTTCATCAACTGCTTCACAGTTGGTGTTGAAGGCGGTTGTCTCGATGTTGCTGCCTCTTGTTGCACGTGCCGAGTTGACATCAATGGAAACCAGTGCTTCCGTGTGATCAATCACGATGGATCCGCCGGAAGGCAAAGGTACGATACGGGAATAGGCCGTTTCGATCTGGTGCTCGATCTGAAAGCGGGAAAAGAGGGGGATATCATCGCTGTATCGTTTGACGCGGTGCACCATTTCGGGCATGACATAGCTCATGAACTGGCGTGCCTGCTCATAAATCTCGTCCGTATCAATCAGGATTTCGCCGATGTCGGGCTGGAAGTAATCCCGGATGGCGCGAATGACCAGTGATGATTCATGATAGATGAGAAAGGCTCCGGGTGCCGATTTACCTGCGCTTTCGATCGCACGCCAGAGTTGCAGCAGGTAGTTCAGATCCCACTGCAGTTCTTCCACACTTCTTCCAATTCCGGCGGTGCGTGCAATGACCGACATGCCGGGTGGCAGATCGAGTCTGTCGATATTGTCCCGTAATTCCTGCCGTTCTTCTCCTTCAACCCGGCGGGATACGCCACCGCCACGGGGATTGTTCGGCATGAGTACCAGGTAGCGTCCCGCAAGTGAAATGAAAGTGGTCAGTGCAGCACCCTTGCTGCCGCGCTCTTCCTTTTCGACCTGCACCATGATTTCCTGGTTGTCCTGCAGTGCGTCCCTGATCGAGGCGCTGCGTACATCTATGCCTTCCTTGAAAAGACTTCTGACCACTTCCTTGAAGGGAAGAAAGCCATGTCGATCTTCGCCATAATTGACAAAACAGGCTTCGAGAGATGGTTCGATGCGTGTAATGACTGCTTTGTAAATATTGGATTTATACTGTTCCTTGCCTGATGCTTCTATGTCAAGGTCGAGCAGTTTTTGCCCGTCAACGATTGCAACACGCAACTCTTCCTGTTGCGTGGCATTAAACAACATACGCTTCATAATCGATATACTCCGGGGCCCGGTAGCGGGCCTTGTTCCATAATCACACAAAAAGGTGTGCGTCTTTCAAACCGGTGTACGCAAGGTATGGGGAGGGGAGAAAAAGAAAAGGTATTCCAGGCGGACGACAGACAGCGAGCGTCGGTCCGTTCGCCGGATACGAAAAGGTTTGACCAGTTGTAATAGTGGCAGTACTGTCTGCAATAACCATTTCAGATACGTTTGAATGAACGACAGCCTCGTTGATGATCCGGCTGCCCATGACAACAGTTATTCTTTATCAAACATCCAAATGACAGGCAGGTTTTTGTGCTTGTTCTGTTCTTTATGCCTGTCACTTCTATATTCTTTCCTTTTATCCTTACCAGAGAAGCCCTGATTTATTCCATGTTCCGGACTGTCTGTGAACCCGGGTCATTGCATTTCAATGTCCTGACGTGGTCAAAATCCGGTTGATCAGTGCTTTCTGAAGGTCACCATTTTATGCCAGACCCGGTCGCTGCATCCTGGCGCGACCCTGATCGGCTGAAAAATTACGTACACAACTCTTTCATTCATTCTGCGCGAAGGCAAGGCCAATGAACAGCCTTTGGTATTGAATGCAGAAACTGGCAGCATTCATATTACGGGTTGCGCTCCTGAAAGCGCAAACGAGTGTGATTATATCAAAAATGCTCAGGTCTGAAAGAGTAAAAGAGCATAAAGATGCAAAAAAGAAGGAGAAGAGGGCTGTTTCCGGTCGTCTGGCACAGGTTTGCCCTGTCCGTATTGCTGAAGATGAGGCTGGTTCAGCGTATGGTTTTCTTTTGCGGGCATTCCGATGGTGTGCCTGAAAGCGGGATTTTCTGGCATTTTGCGATCAGGAGGTATCCGGAGACAAGGGCAGGGTGGAGAAGTTCACATTTTCTACAGAAGTGGTTATGCGTCACAACGATCTGCCTTCAGGCAGTCAGACAGACGAAGGAAGAGTGCTGATCGTTCTCAGGTGTGCCTCCCGATTCATTTGCAGCTATCCAGCCATAAGGGCAACTGCCTGCATTGAAAAATCCGAGCATGCCACGCGTTCCACCAGAGCTTTCCCATCGTCCGTCCTGGCAATTTTATTTGGTTGGGAAGAGCTACTGGCGGGATCTGTTGAATATCTGGAAGAACAGATGTTCTGCGGTTTTTTTGCCACTGGCAAGGTGAGGCCGGTTCACATCCCGAAATCCGGTCCGGAGTCCGGATCAGATCCGGATGATGGTTTTTGCGTGTTTTGAGGATCCATGGAATTCGCCAGTTTTTGCATCTCAGCCCTGAACTGTGCCATGGAATCTGCTGGAATCATGACTGCAATGGATATTGTGCGTGAGTAAGGACTCTGCCCCGCTTTCATGTCCACTGGTGCTACTACTGGTTCTGTTCTGAATCAACAGTTTTTGCAAGTGGTTGCAACGAGTTCCTGATGATTTCTTTCAATGACATGCTCCCTGCATGCTTTCCATAAAGCCACGCGTTGGTTGATGGGGGCAGTCCCACTCTGTTCGGAAACCTGCGATTCATGACTTCCATATCACGGGCAACGTAAAGAGCATGCTGCTTTTCATCGTCAACACTGGCCGTGTCCCAGTCAAGCGTAAAACCCGCCTCTAGTGCCAGCTGTCTTATGAATTCTCTTAATGTGCGGCTGTTACCTTCTCCGAAGGAATGCACATGGTCAAGGTCTGCATACAGCTTTGCCAGCCGTTCTGAAACCTGCTCCGCATCAAGCCCTCGCAAGCTGTCAGGTCCACCAAAATTATTCAGAATTCTGGTCAGATCTTTTTCAATTTCAGA
>Ga0099364_10003344_pt1 | contig 24893 bp, 23 predicted proteins | sample TergutTh196P3_FD_73070 | JGI IMG/M metagenome (GOLD analysis project Ga0099364, IMG submission 73070) | Microcerotermes parvus P3 segment gut microbial communities from Pointe-Noire, Republic of the Congo - Th196 P3 | ecosystem: Host-associated > Arthropoda: Insects > Digestive system > Gut ...
GTGCTGTCTTCGGCGAGGTGCCGATGGTGGTGCCGTCAGAAAAGGAACGAATGGGCACGAAACGGAACTATTTTTGAGGGATGCAAGGATTTGACAAGGTTGGTATTACAGTGTAACCCATTGAAATTCAATGGGTTGCGACGATTTCGTGATTTTGCTCCCCTGTGGCTTCCAAGTCTGTATCCTCGATTGGTATAAAATCAGAGTCGCCTATTGTTTTTTGTAGTATTTTCGGTTAGAATTTATAAACGGGAGAGGAGAAACTGTCCGCGAAAAAACCTGAAACTCACGCCCGATGGAGGGCATTATGCAGACAATCAAAATCGCAACAATTGTGGGCTCGTTGAGGAAAAACTCCTTGAACCGCCAGTTGGCGTTGGAAGCTGGGAGGATTGTCGGAGATCGGGCAGCGTTTGAACTGCTGGATTACAGCGACGTTCCGCTTTTCAATCAGGACATTGAGTATCCTGCTCCTAACGCCGTTAGCCGCGTTCGCAACGCTGTTAAGTCTGCCGATGGGATATGTTTTTTCACACCGGAATATAACCATTTTTTTCCTGGTATTTTGAAAAATCTTATCGATTGGCTCAGCAGACCGATGAGCGAGAGCGCCCCTCAAGTACTCAACGGTAAACCAGCAGCGGTCAGTGGCATCACGCCGGGCATGTCGGGGACGGTGGTCGCGCAAGACCATTTTGTAACTCTTATAAGTTTTCTCAATATGAAAGTTATGAACCAGCCACGCCTGACAATACCCAACGCGAACCATCAAACAGACGAGAGCGGATGCCTCGCATTGACAACACACTTGCCATTCTTGGAAAAACAAACGCAGGAATTTATCCGTTTTATTCACGAACAATAGATGTTAAACAAACAAAATTGAAGCAGAACGGGCAAGCTGTTCCAACTGTTGTATAGGTTGTTTGTCCTTACGCCCCGCGACGGCGACAAAGACAACGGCTGTATCATCAACACGGTGACACGAGTGACGGCGTTGCGGACGCGGATGTCCATTGCTGTCAACAAGACCAATTTTACCAACGAGATGATTCGCAAGACCGGCACGTTCAATGTTTCCACCTTGAGAGACAACAATCGATGATGCCCTCACTGTCAAATTTCAATCTCAACCAGCACAGGTACACTGACACCAAGTCTGATCGCAACTGGCGTGTAAATATCGACTTCGGTGCCGTCCGTCAGAATTGATACGATCAACGAATAGCGAGCCTTTCTATCCCATCTGCCGAGATGGTGTCGTTCCTTCCACCACCCACCGATGGGAAAGACAGCGATATGTCCAGAATCTGCGAGTTCTGCCGCCGTACCTTCCCAGATGTCGGAATGAATTGATCCACGATCACGGATGTTGGAGCCGATCTGCCAGTACCCCGATGCGCTGCCCGTTCCAGGATGCCCCTCTTCCTGCTCCCTTGCCGCCTTATTGATCCGTTTGAGAAATTCCTTTGGCGACTCGCTGGGGGACTTGACATCGAACCTCAAACCAAAAGACGGATAACGATAACGATGCATCCAACCGATTTCACCCGGCCCCGGTTCAATGAAGTAAGAGAGAGTTACTCGCATTTTGACGTTGGCCGTGTCGGGAATCTGTCGTAATTCTTCCTCTGGCCAAGGCAGATCATACATGTGCATCTCGTTTACCTTGGTTCGACTTCCTTCGTGTTTAAACGGCAGAAGCTCCGCTTCTGAAATGAGAGTTAACGAACTCGACAAATTACCGAGTGATCGCTCCAGATGCGGCACCCCATACCCGGCGGCGCGTAGAAGGGTAACGTATTCGCCTTTTTTAGGATGCTGTGGATTATTGAGGAATTGGTGTTTTAATTCATCCGTCCAATCTGCTGAGTGAACCATCAACGCTCGCAGGGTTTCCGGCCAAATGTTCGGGTATTGAGACTGTATCCGGGCTGCGAACCATGCTGCCTGAGCCGACGCTGCACTGGTCATATTGCAAGCGGCCAAATGTCCATCGGTAGCGAACTTCCACCAAGTCGAAGTAAGGGACAAATCGTCACACTCTCTTGCATCATCTGAGGTAAGGATAGCGTTGCCGCCCTCCATGACGATTTCCGGCTTGATCGGCCACTTGGAATCCCATTGGAGGGAAGTTGTACTGAAAGGCGATAGTTCACCTGCGGAGGCAATTGGTTGGTACTTCGCATCATCCGGGTTTGTAATGCGGGCCAGTTCCGTATACGCACCAACCGTCAGAGCGTTCCAAGATTGAGCCGGGTCGTGAACCGAGTCGCTTTTTTGCGTATCCGGGTAAGGTTTGAACTGATTGGCGTTACCGGCGCTAATGATAACAAGCCGACGCAGATTGTCCTCTGCTCCGGAGGTTACTTGATCAACGGCAGCCGACCATGATGTTGGACGCCCATGATCTCGCGTATCGGATGCCGTTACAGCCAGACAGACAATTCGTGTTCGTCCCGGTGCGTGAATCTCCGCGAGCGATACCCCTTGCTTTGTGTAGTCCCCCCATAACTCTTTGGCAATCGGACCAAAGGGCGAGAGTAACTTGACCGATTCGAGAACGTGGTGCAAATAGACGGTCCCTTGCGAGTCCAAACATTGCGACAAATCGCCGTAAGCGGCCAACCCGGCCATTAACGTGCCGTGATGATGATGGTCCGTTGTATTCCAATCCGGGCGGATCGCGTGGCAATCGCTCGCTTGGAGTATGGGCGAAAGAAGCGGGTGGCTGTAATTGACACCGGTATCGAAAATACAAACTGAAACATTTTCGGCATCTTGATCGACATAGATGCGATTTGACAAATCTTGAATCGCAGCCGCCTGCTCTGATTTACTGCGGTTACACCATATTGTGGCAGTTTCGACTTCCTTCATCAAGCGAAACTCGGCAACATCGTCATACTCAATGAGTATCTCCTCCAGTAGCCGCTTGTCTACCCAAATCCCCTTGACAAGCCGTTCAGGAAACCTGATCCATTCCGGCTTCGACTCTATGTTTTTCCGGACGAGGTAGTCTTCAAACCGGGCCTTTGCTTCTTCCGTATCGCCGTAATCGGTCAGCCAGATTTCACACCACTCTTCCTGTACAGGAATCAAATGGAGATCATCGGTCCAGAAACACCGAACCCGGTCAGCACGTTCAATGTCGGCGATTCCGGCCATCAATTTTTCATGGTTCTGCTTCCCAGAGTTCCTTTGATTGAGAGGATTACCGTACTCCTGTAATTTTGCAAAAAACGCCTTTCGTTGTTCATGCGAAACGAAAACTGTTGCGTATTTCGTTACTGTTTTTTCTGGTCGCCCCGTTTGTGGGTTCAGTACGGTAGTTACTTCTTCACGAACATTCAAAAGCCGCATTTTGTTCCGCAGGCCACCACTCTTTTTATTTGTCCGTGTAGTATTGTCGAGACTCTTGGTTGCAAGATCAAAGCCTGCCTCCCCTTTGAACTCAATATAGGTTCCTCGACGAGTAACATGTCGGGCAAGATGCTCACTCTCCGTTTCCTCCCAGGCTTTCTTGAGTTGCCTTTCAAGATAAGTCGCGTGAGTCTGCGGATTCCGAGAAGGAATAGAGGGCACCTCACCTCCTCCACCTTTGGTAAAGGCTTGGGTCTTGCGATGGGAATCGTCCAAAAACAGGTGGCAAAATAATTTGGCGGACATTGGGAACTGATATGAAATCCGACGGAGTAAACCCGAAAGCAACAATGCCATTGGGGTTATTTTACAGTCCTGTTACGAAAGCGGAACATGGTGCTATCCCTTCGTCGATTCCATTCGAGTTCCGTGCCGTTCGGCGAGCGTTTGCAAAAGCAACGATTCTGCAACCGTCTTTTTATCCAGAAGAACGGTTGATTTGATTGCGTCTCGGCAAGCCCGATCTATTTCAGCGTGACTGAGTGATTGGCTGTTTTCAATCATTTTTTTCCAATCGAACCGTGAGGGGATAAAAGTCCCCAGCAGATTCTTTATCAAAGCCCGTCGTTCTGTATTGTCAGGAAGCGTATATTGCAGTACATCGTCAAAGCGACGGAAAAGTGCCTGATCCAGTAATCGCGGATTATTGGTCGCGGCGATAATCAAACTGTCGGACGTGTCCTGTTCGATGAATTGGAGGAAAGAGTTCAAGACTCGCCGCATCTCCCCCACATCATTGTCGAGCGACCGCTCGCCACCGATGGCATCGAACTCGTCGAACAGATAGACACCGAGCCGTTGTTGGATTAACTCGAATATCTGGCGAAGTTTGGCACTGGTCTCTCCCATAAACTTCGTCACAAGGCGGTCAAATTGGATCGTGTTCAACGGAAGCCGCAGTTCATGTGCCAGAACCTTGGCGGTCATTGTTTTGCCCGTTCCTGAAGCACCAACAAGCAATATCTTTCGGCGATGTTCGAGTCCGAACGATTTTAATTTTTCACGAGACCGATACTCATGGATAATCCGTTCGATTCGGTCGTCAAGTTCGCGGGAAATGACAAACGAGGATTTTGGGGTATTGGACTCTTCAACGAATACCAAGTTACCCAAATCCTGCGGAAAAGGGAAAAGTTTTGGTCCCGGATGCTGCCGTTCTTGCCCGATCAGGTCGCGGATGTCCGTTGCTAAGGCATCGTGTCCTTGCCTCGCTTCGTGGGCGGCAATTTGGAGCGCAACCGTCCGGAACCGCTCTGTGTTGTCATCACAAAACGACCGGATCAATGCTTTAACTTGTTCTGCCGTAGCCATTGGACACCTATAAGCACTTGAGCACTCAGCCCGTCTGCATCATGCCCATTGTACACTTTTTCACAGGAATATTCCAGCCCAAAAAAGAGACAATCCCGTCGCCAGAATCGACATTGCCCGTCCATTTCTCCACCGTTTCCATCGAAATCATGTTCGCCCAAGCGGATGGAAAGAGTGGCTCGGTCAATATCAGAACATGATGATACTGGCGTTTTTGCCCACCCGCCACAAGAGCCAGCCATTTGAAGAGTTTGAAAAAACTCTCGTGGTGATTGATTAGTATTGACAATCGGGATAGAGCAACCATTCGCGGATCGTCCAAACGTGATCGGCAAGACCTGCCGACATTGCCGGGCTACACGGTCCCGGCCGGCCATCCCGTCGGCGTAAAGTCCGAACAGCCCAGCAAAAATTGTAACTGTACATGCTGAAACACGTTGCGGCACGATGGACATCCCAATCCTTCGAAAAACAATACGACTTGCGAACCTTGCGACTGCAACGGTTCCGATCCGTCCCGTTGTGACGCTCAACAAACGATGTGTTCACCCTGCGACTGCACGGCGAAGCCAAAAGTGCCGCGTGAACCTGATCGTCCGTGCCAAATACAGTGCGGTAATCAATTTTCGTTACACGACCCTTCACCCGCGTCTTGTGAACCGTTGCATACGTCAACCCCTTTTTCGGACGATAACGCGGTCCTTTCGGTCGTCCACGCCTGCCGGTGCGTTGGGGCGTTCGCTTTTCGCCGAACGCCTTCAAAATCGCCTTTTTGTACGGGCGGTATTCGTCGCTCGTTATCAGCCGCGGAGTCTTGAAATTCAAGCGTTCCGCCGTTTTTTGAACCAACAATTCCGTGTTCTCTTCCGTTCGTTTGCCGTTGACGACTTCCAGGACGAGTTTGTGCTCGGCGTCCAGTGCCACGTGGTCCCAATTGTCGCCGCACCGGGCGTCCGCAGGATTATTTTCGTCGCAATTTTTCTGCTTCTTTCTGACGAAGTCCCATTTCTCGTCGAACTGAACTTCCTCGGTATTCGGGGGAAAAATCGACGAGTTCGTCGTGAAGTTGTTCGGCGTGTTCTCCTGCGAGTTTTGTGTAACGACTTACGGTTGCGGGATCGACTTTCAGTAAACGTCCTGTTTTTCGCATTCCAACACCTTCGACAACGTGTTCGAGGATGGCGACGACGGTACGTTCCGGCAAACGCGAATCGAACAAGGCGGTTCCCCGTCGTTCGGAAAAGCGTTGTTTGCAAATCAAGCACTGGAGCAAGCGGGTATCGTTGGGGCCGTAAACATCTCGAACGCGGATATTTTTTTCGCCACGAACTCCGTGCTTGGGACAATTTTTATTCACGCAACAAAACTTATCGAGATCGTCCATGATTGTTCCTGCTGGGCGAAATCCTTGGAAATTCCGTAGTGATCATGCAGAAACAAATGATGACAATTTTCGAAAAATTTGTCAATACTAATCAATCACCAGGAAATTTTTGGCAGAACAGGAAAAATAGCAAAGGCAAATCACAGGTTGTGAAACAGGTCTATTATGTCCCTGCCGGGACAGACGACAAGGGAACAAAATCCAAAAAACTAAAGGCTCTATTCCGGTTCCGGGTTGATGATTTGTTATACGGCGCAGAAGATTGCTGTAAACTGCCTGTTTTACCCAAATGTAACCAGTGACCTGCCCATTTTGTGTGTTTCTCCACAACGTTACGGCATTTTAGCAACCTTCGACACGATGTTTGCCCGTCAATCCGGAACCGGAATAGAGCCAAACTAAATTGACAACGCTCTAGGAAAAATGGGTAATTTGTCCCCGTTTACGGTATACAGGTTTCGGCTTCTTGTTTGCTACCTTCCAATACTTTGTGACCATCTGACGGCATCGATGGCGGTTTTACCGTAGAAGTCGCAGTTCGCTTTCTCGGCAAGGAGCGGCGATGCGGCGGCGCCGCCAACGCAGATCTTGACCTGATCGCGCAAACCGGCATCGGTGATTGCCCGCATTGTGTTGAGCACCGATTGGTAACAAGTTGTCAGAAGTAAACTCATGCCGACGAACTCCGGTTTGTGCTCTCGAATCGCGGCGACGAAAGTTTCCGGCTTCACGTCGACACCGAGGTCCACGACATGGAAGCCGCTGCTTCGATAAACCATCGCCGTAATATCCTTGCCGATGTCGTGAATATCGTTCTGTACCGTTCCAATAACGATGGTTCGCTTCTTGGTCGCTCCCGAATCATCTGTGGCTTCAAGATGCGGCTGGAGGATTTCCATCGCTTTTTTCATAATCATTCCGGCGAACATCAAGTCTGGAATGAACGCTTCGCCTTGGTCGAAGCGTTCGCCGAGTTCGACCATTCCGTCGTTGCACTCGGCAACGATGTCCGTTGCCGAAGCCCCGGCGGCAAGTTTTTCACGGACCAATTGCAGGACGGTCGATTCATCGCAGGATGCAAGGGCTTCGGAAAGTGTGGACATGGCGGCTTTTGGGTGTTAAGGGAAAACCCCGATTGTACGGAGTCGGGAACGGAACCGCAAGACGGAAAACAGAGCAATCTCAGTCGCCGAAAAACTCTTCGTGTCGAATGATGCCGGATTCCTCTTCGACTTCGGCGTGCGATTGCCAACGCCAACGACGCAGACCGCGTTTTTTCTCCTTGCGGACTTCGATTCGCGGTTCGACGTGAAAACCGAAGAATTTTTTGATCGATTCCCAGAACGTCGGGTCCGTAACGTACTCGGCCTCGACGAACTCGAAGGGTTTCTCCGGTTCGAGATAGAGTTTCCGCATGGAAACCTTCGGTCCGAAATCGCCGCCGCAACGACTACACGGTGCCTTGTTTTTCGGTGTGCGAACCGCGTGGCCGCAGGCGCGGCAGACATATCGGTACTCCCAAGGACCGTTGCCGTAGGTTGTTTCAATCATCGTTAGCCGCGTCGTTAACCGCGTCGCTCCGCGACGCGATGAATTACCCATCGTCTTGAAATTATAATGCAACAGGCCGGCCCTGTCGAGACGAATATTTCCTCTTTACACGGATGACGTTTTTTCTTATAGTCTCACCACAGAGGCGCCTCACAGGGTGAGGCCGCGAAAACAATTGTCCCTGATTTTTCGATGCAACGCTTTCTATTCGTCGCTTTTCTGTTTGTCGCCGGAACGGTTTGGGGGCAATCTTCACCGCCGCCTGCCGGACAGCAACCGATCCGGCAGCAACCGCTCCAAACGCCGCCGAAATGGGTCACGCAGAACGGCGTTCCCGTTCAACCGAACGTCCAAACAGACAATCGAACGCTTCCGCCGGGCTACGGTTCGCCGTATCCGACCGGTGTACAAGCCGCCGTGCCGCAACCGGGAAGCGTTTACGGTTTGCCGCCACAACGGGAACCGCAGCTTGGTCAAGTCGCCGGGCCACCGCCGGTGTACGTCGCTCAAACTCATCCGGCGGTTGCAGGTCCTGGTGGTCGCCAACACATGGGCCGTGCGGAGCCGGAGTCCCGAATCGTGCCCTTTGTTCTGACCCCGGCGGAACAAAAAGAGCTTGATGAATTCCTCGTTCGCTGGGAACAGTTCAGTAACGGGATCAAAAATCTCGAAGTCGACTTCACCTCGTACGAATACGATCCGTTTTTGAATCCGGACAACAGGCCGACACATTCAACCTTTGGCATCTTCAAATACGCCGCGCCGAATCGCTTCGTTTATCACGTCGAAGGCCAGTGGGTCGACGGCAAGGCTGTTAAGGGTGGGGCGAAAGAGGAAAAAATCATCATCGACGGAAATACGATCCTCGATTATCGGTTCAAGTCCAAGGAGGTCCATCAATATAGCATTGACCCGGAACTCTTGGCTCGCGGGTTTGCCGACAGCCCGTTACCGATCATTTTCGGGGCCAAGGCGGATGAAATGAAAAAGCGTTTCAGTATGAAAATCGATACGGCCGCGGATTATAGGGACTCGCAAATCTGGCTCAAAGCGGTCCCGCTCTTGACCGCCGACCAACAGGAATTCCTCGGCCTCGAAATCCGCATCAATAAGCAAACGCTCCGCGCGACCGCGTTGAAGAAGGACGACATCAACGGCAAAGTCTACACGGTTTTTGTTCTGAGCAATCATCGGATCAACTCTCCCTTCGCGTCGATCAAAGATTCCATCCAACGTGATGTGCCGCGCGATATGACATTAGTCGTCAAGGACATGCCGCTTCCTCAACCGCAGGAGGGACGACCGCGAACAGCCGGTCCGTTTCCGATTTCGCCGCCGAATCCGGAAAACGAAATCAAATTGTATTAGGGCGTGTTGACGTTAATGCGTTTTGGGGACATCGGCAAAGTTCAAAACCTCCAAAATTGACATTTGCATGAAGATGGACGACTTGCAAATTTCGCATTTTGCCCAAACATTTGTCTTGACTACCTATTTTATTTACGGCAACACGCCCTAAAACGCAAACGTCGGAGATTCCGCCGACATCAAGGAGGGCACAATGAAATCCCGGTATCGTCTGATTCTCGTCACGTTTTTTTTGTCCGTAGCGTTACCTGTCGTTTCGGCGGCGGATGAAGAACACCTGTTGCGTTATCGTTTCCAAAAGGGCGATGTGTTGAAATGGAACGTCCGGCAAATGCTCAGGATGACAACGTCTTTGCGGGGTAAGACGGAGACCGTCGAAACGTCGAGCCGCTCCACGAAAATCTGGACGGTCATCGATGTTGCAGGCGATGGCGTTGCGACCTTCGAATACAAGGTCGGCGACGTCAAGATGCACCAGAGTCAAACCGACAAGGAAGATGCCAAGTACGACAGCAATGTCGATACGGAAATTCCCCCGGCTTTCCATCCGCTCGAAGGCACCATCGGCGTTCCGCTGGCGGAGCTGAGCATTGATGCTCTCGGCGAAATGAAAAAAAAACAGGCACTGAGGCCGTATAAAGGGGCCACGGAAGAAAACCGCATCGCGGTTCCATTGCCGAAGGAACCGATTGCCGTCGGTGAACGATGGGACCTCGAGGTGCCGGTCGAGGTGCAGCTCCCCGAGGGCACTGTCAAGAAAATATCAGCGGTGCAAAGGTTTACTCTGGACAGTGTCAGAAACGGTGTGGCGACGATCAGTTTTCGAACGATTATTCGGACACCGATTAACGATCCGAAGATCGAATCGCAGATCATCGACAAGCACGCGAGCGGTTTCTTGAAAATCGACCTTGACGTTGGACGCTTGATTTCGCAGCAGACGGAGGTCGACAGAGAAGTCGTCGGCTTCCAGGGCCCCGGAAGTCGGATTCATCACCACGCCCGTTTCACGGAGTGTTGTTGCGGACTGAAGTTCTGCGAAATCTGCGAGCAACCTTGAAAATCCGGAGAGCGTAGCGCAAGGTGCCGCCGATCACGCCTGAAATATGCAAGGGGCAAACAAAAAGAGCCGGGTGTTCGGGACGATTGTCTTTGCCTGGCGGCCCTTGACAGTTTTCCCAGGGAGACGAAAATTGGCGGGCTTATGTCGCCGTTCGTCCTTTGCCTGTCAGGAGACTTCCCGTGTACAATTCAATTGCCGTTGCCGGTGCGACCGGTGCCGTTGGAACCATTATCTTGCAGTTGCTCCAAAAGAGAGAGTTTCCCTACAAAACGATCAAATTTCTCGCCTCGGCCCGCAGTGCCGGTAAGACGTTGACCTTCGGCGGTAAGGAACACGTCATTGAGGAACTCAAACCGGAAGCCTTCGACGGTGTGCAACTTGTCATTGCCAGTACGCCGGACGAAACCGCAAGGGATTTCGTTCCCGATGCGGTCAAACGCGGCTGCGTCGTCATCGACGAAAGCGGATACTGGAGAATGGACCCGACCGTGCCGCTCGTGGTGCCCGAAGTCAATGCGGAAGCGATCAAGAACCATAAGGGCATCATTTCGAGTCCGAACTGCTCGACGACGCAACTGGTTGTTGCCTTGAAACCGCTACACGATTTCGGCAAAGTCAAGCGGGTCGTCGTCAGCACCTATCAAGCGGTCAGCGGAGCGGGTCTCATTGGAACCCGCGACCTCGAAGGCGGAACGAAAGCCCTCCTCGACGGCAAGGATTACGCTTACGAGTGTTTTCCGCATCCGATTGCGTTCAACTGTATTCCGCAGATCGGCTCCGTGAAGGAAAAGGGATACACGTCGGAGGAACTCAAACTGTTGTACGAGACGCGCAAGATTCTCGGCGACGACACGATCCGCGTTTGCCCGACGGCAGTTCGGGTTCCCGTTGCGAATAGTCACAGTGAAAGTATTTTGGTCGAAACGGAGAAAAAGATTACCGTCGAACAAGCAAGGTCGCTGTTTGCCGCAATGCCCGGTGTCGTGGTGATTGACGACACACCGAACAAGCAGTATCCGATGCCGAACCAATGCACTGACCGGGATGAAGTGTTCATCGGTCGGATTCGAGAGGATCTTTCCTTCGACAACGGCCTGGCGTTTTGGTGTGTCAGCGATAACCTCCGCAAAGGAGCGGCGACGAACGCCGTGCAGATTGCCGAACTGCTGCAACGGGAATGAGTTGGCAGAGGTCGGCGTTTTGTGCAGACGTTGGTGTTTGCATGCCCCCGATGCCTGCTTGGCGTCTCTGGAGAAAAGGCGGGGATGCGGTGCGGCGGACCGGAAAACGAAGCCGAAGGCGCCTCCGTATTGTTTAGTGTAGACCGCGCAACGCCACAGAACTGCGTTTTGGTTGTTGTGGGGAAGTGGAAACGGCGCCGAATATCGGATGGAATCAACTTTCCACTTCCCACCCCCTATTGAAATGTCAACTCCACGCCATTGGGCAGTATAAAACCGTTCTCGACAATGTCAATAAACGTCCCAACCGTCGACGGAAATTTACCTCTTTTGCGTCGAAACATCCCTCTTGATCGCCCGTTGAAGGTCATCCAGTTTGGCGAAGGCAACTTTCTTCGAGCGTTTGTCGACTGGATGGTTCATCGGTTGAATGAAGCCGGACTTTTCCATGGGAGCATTCGGCTTGTCCAGCCGATTCCTCACGGGAAATGCGACGACATCAATGCGCAGGAAGGATGCTATACCGTCGTTCTTCATGGGATCGAGCAGGGCCGTGTCGTCCAAACGGTCGAACGGATTACGGCAGTGCTCGGGTGCGTCAGTCCTCATGAAAACTGGCGTGACTTAATCGACGATTTTTGTCGGGACTCGGTTCGCTTCGTGTTTTCCAATACGACCGAGGCTGGCATTCAATATCGACCGGAGCCGTATCAACGCGGTGAATGCCGGATTTCCTATCCGGCCAAACTCACGGCTCTGATGTACGAACGATTCCTTTTCCACGGCGGTCAGCCAGACAAAGGATTATTCGTACTGCCATGCGAGTTGATCGAAAGAAACGGCGATACCCTGAAAGACTGCGTCCTGCGTCATGCCGTCGATTGGAACTTGGGCGAGCCATTCATCGGATGGCTGAACGACTCAAATTTTTTCTTGAATACCCTTGTGGATCGAATCGTTACGGGATTCCCCGAGGAAGAATTTGCCCGGCTTTGTCGAGAGCTGGGCTATGTCGACCGATTACTCGTCTGCGGCGAATCGTTTCATTTTTTTGCAATCGAGTGTCCCCAATGTCTGAGGCAAACATTGGAACAGGAATTGCCGCTGGTTCAAGGCGGTCTCAATGTCGTTCTTACCGAACACCTTGCACCCTATCGGGAACGAAAAGTACGGTTGCTCAATGGCGCTCATACCGCAGTGTCGCTTGCAGCACATCTTGCCGGTCATGTTTACGTCGATGAAACCGTTCGGGACCCGCTGTTTCACGCTTATTTGACACAACTTTTGTTCGAGGAGATTCTCCCGAGCGTTCTCCTGCCCGACGCTGAAAAGCGAAACTATGCGGAATCGGTCGTGAAACGATTCGCCAATCCGCTCGTCAAGCACCGGCTCCTTTCCATTGCCCTAAACTCCGTTTCCAAATGGTCCGTTCGAGTTCTGCCATCTCTTTGTGATTACCGGACACGGACCGGACAATTGCCGCCGCTGATGGTCTTTTCCCTGGCGGCACTTGTCGTGTTCTATCGCAATCGAGGCGGCATTCATCGTTTGGGACACCGTGTCGAAGACTCCCCGGAAATACTTCGTTTCTTCGAGCAAGCCTGGATTGATTTCGAACAAGAAGGCGATGATGCCGGACTTGTCGAACGGATACTGGGCCATCGCGATCTTTGGGGACAGGACCTGACGGACATGGAACGCCTTGATGAAGAACTTGTCGGAATGCTGAAAAACATCGAAACGGCGGGCATTCGTAAAGTGATTGCACAACTGTGTTCCTTCAACGAGGAATGATGATGACAAGGAAATTCCTGCAACTCCATCCGGAGGACAATGTGGCCGTCGCCTTGGACGATCTGGCGCCGGGGACGTTTTGCGGGGTCGTCCTTAAGGAATCAATTCCGCGCGGTCACAAATTCTCGCTCAAGAACATTTCGATTGGTGACACCATCGTCAAATATGGAATGCCGATCGGACGAACGACAACGGCGATCCCGGCGGGGCATCGGACGCACACACATAATGTCCGAACGATGTTGGACGAAACGACCGCCCTTCATTTTGAGCCGCCGAACGGCCTCTCTTGCACCACCGAACGCGAAACCTTCCCGGAAAAAACCTTCTTCTCCGGTTATCGACGGAAAGACGGACGAGTGGGTATTCGCAACGAAATCTGGATTGTCCCGCTGGTCGGGTGTATCAATGGTCTTGTGCGTCGGCTGGCGGAAGCGGCACGATCACTCCCCGGCGGAATGGACATTCGCACCGCCGGTCTGGAGCACCCTTTCGGATGCTCGCAATTGGGCGGCGATCTGGAAAGAACGGCAACGATCCTTGCGGCTTTGGCCCGGCATCCGAACGCGGCGGGCACGCTGATCGTATCGCTTGGTTGCGAGAACAATACGCTGGACACGTTCATCCCACGGCTCGGTGATTACGAGGGGAAAAGAATTCGTTTTCTTCAATCGCAGACCCCCGGCGACGAACTCCGGCAGGGCCTTGATCTGCTTCGAGACCTGAGGGATCAAGCCTCGGAAGATTGCCGGACGCCGATTCCTCTTGACGAGATTGTCATCGGCCTGAAGTGCGGTGGAAGCGATGCGTTTTCAGGAATCACGGCCAACCCTCTGCTCGGTTTGATTGCAGACCGTATCGTTGTCGCTGGAGGATCGGTCATGCTGACGGAAGTTCCCGAAATGTTCGGAGCGGAACCGTTGCTTGCCCGGCGCTGTGTCGATCAGGACGTGTTCGCCCGATTCGTTCGGATGATCGACGACTTCAAAACCTACTTCATACAAAACGGACAAACGATTTATGAGAATCCGTCGCCGGGAAACAAGGAAGGTGGCCTGACGACACTGGAAGAAAAATCGCTCGGCTGTGTCCAAAAGGGCGGCACAACACCGATTGTCGACATCCTCGACTATGGCCATACCGTTCGAAAACGAGGACTGAGTTTGGTCTACGCCCCTGGAAACGACTTGGTCGCTTCAACGGTTTTAGCGGCGGCGGGTTGCCAAATCATCCTGTTTACAACGGGGCGAGGTACGCCGCTCGGTACTGTCGTTCCAACCGTCAAAATCTCTTCCAACAGTGTATTGGCCGCCGACAAACCGCACTGGATTGATTTCGACGCCGGAAAACTCATGGACGGAACGAAGGCGGCGGAGTTGTCTCGTGAATTGGCGGACCTTATACTTGATGTCGCTTCAGGAAGGCTGGAGACGAAAAACGAAATCAACAATTTTCGTGATATTGCCATTTTCAAGGACGGCGTTACCTTATAACATCGGATCGTTTTATGCGATTTTCCCTCCGCGTCTCGGATTTTTTATGCGGTTTCCTGCTGGGCCTGTTTATCGCCGGTCTTTGCTTTGCGTTCCTATTTCGTACAGTATCCCATTCTTCACGGCGATCGAATGTCGTTGTCCTGAAACTCGGTCACGGCCTCGATCCGACGCATCCAGTGCATCTCGGAATGTTGCACATGAAAAAGCATCTCGAAAAAATATCCGACGGCGAGATGCGATTGGACGTTTATCCCAGTGGAATGCTCGGTAGCGAAACGCAGTGCCTGGAACAAGTCCAGAGCGGTCAACTGGACATGACGAAAAGTTCGACGTCGCCGATGGAATCGTTTTGGCCGGAAGTCGGTGTTTTCACCATTCCGTATGTTTTCCGCGATCACGAACATTTTTGGCGAGTTATGGATGGTGACGTCGGCAGACGTTTTTTGGAAATGTCACCCCGACTCTACGGTCTCTGTTACTATGATGCGGGGGCCAGAAGTTTCTACACGACACGGAAAGCCGCTCTTTCGCCGGAGGATTTGAAAGGCCAAAAAATCCGCGTCCAACAAAGCCGAACGGCGATGAATATGGTCCGCGTCCTTGGTGCTGCCCCAACACCGATTTCCTGGGGCGAATTGTACACGGCACTGTCACAGGGAACGGTCGATGGCGCGGAAAACAATCTGCCAAGTTTCGAGTCTGGACGGCACAGTGAAGTCTGCAAGCATTTTGCACTCAACGAGCACGCCTTTGTTCCGGATATGCTCCTGATCGGACGTGACCGCTGGGAGTCGCTTTCACCCCGCCAACAAGCATGGTTGAAAGAGGCGGCGGACGAATCGTCCCGATTTCAGCGGATTCTTTGGAAAGAAGAGGAGCAGCGCTGCCGGGAAGCGGCGGAAAATCGCGGCGTTCGCTTCCATCAGGTCGACAAAGTTCCCTTCGTCGAGGCGACGACGCCGATGCGGGAAACCATCGACGATCCCGTGATCCGTAATATTGTCCAAGAAATTATGGGGGTTCCTTGATGCGAAGCCTGTTGACCCAAACAAGCCGGAGAATGTTGAAAGTCCTTGATGTTTTTCTGGCCGTTCTGCTCGGAATGATGATTCTCGATGTCCTCTTGGGCGTCACGTCACGTTACGTTTTCGGTTCGCAGGTCGAATGGACCGAAGAACTGGCTTGTTACCTCCTCGTTTGGATCGGATTGACCGGTGCGGCAGCGGCATTTGCCCGGAAGTCGCACCTTGTACTGGATGTTCTCGTCACCCATTTCTCCGAATCTGCACGGAGGAAGGCCATGCTGATTTCCTGCGTCACTTGTCTTGCATTTACGATTCTCGTTTTCCTCATCGGCGGCATCGGTTTGACGATCCACGCTTTTCAAGTCAACCGGATCCTGCCGGCATTGCGTATTTCGGACGGCTTCGTTTTCCTGGCCCTTCCCGTTTCCGGCGTGTTCATGCTCGTGTTCCAACTGGAGGAACTCTTGTCTCTCCTCTCGCACGGGAAATGTTCTCACCCCAACTCTCTCTCGGAGGGAGAGGGAACGTAAAAATGATCGTCGTTTCCACTTTACTGATCCTGATTTTTTTCGTTCTTCTTCTGCTGAACGTCCCGATCGTCGTGTCGATTGGGATGGCGTGCCTGGTCGCACTGTACGCGTCGGGCGGCGAACCGACGCACCTGATTGCCCGGCGGATGGTCAACGGCATCGACTCGTTCGCCCTTCTGGCGATACCGCTGTTCATCTTTTCCGGAATGTTAATGGGCCGTGGCGGCATGGCGCGTCGGCTGATCGACTTTGCGTCGGCACTGCTGGGCCGGTTTCCGGGGGGATTGAACTATGTCAACACGATGACCAGCATGATGTTCGGTTCGATTTCCGGGTCGGCAACGGCGGCGGTCTCTTCGATCGGCGGCTTCATCATTCCGGAGATGTGCCGGAAAGGATACGACCGCGATTTCAGTGTTGCCGTGACAACGACATCGGCAACGACGGGCCTGATTATTCCGCCGAGTAACATTATGATCGTTTACGCCGTTGCCTGTGGAAACGTGTCAATTGCGGCTCTGTTCATGGCCGGAGTTCTTCCCGGTATGTTTCTCGGTCTCTGTATTATGGCAACCTGCTTCCTGCTCTCCCGAGAAAACACGGGCGGTCGGGAACAAGCGTCGTCGCTACAGGAAATTGTGAGAACGGCTCGACGTGCTTTTTTGAGCCTGTTTTTGGTCGTCATTACGATCGGCGGCATTTTGAGCGGCATTTTCACGGCTACTGAAGCCGCTGCCATTGCCGTGGCCTATTCGTTCATTTTGACGGTGATCGTTTATCGTGAAGTCAAGTTGAGCGACCTTCCGGAGATGCTCACCAAAGCAGCCGAAACGACGTCCATCGTCATGTTTTTGATCGGTGTGAGTTCGGCACTCAGTTGGATCATGACCATGACCGACATTCCGCAGTTTGTCAGCGCAGCTCTGATGGGGCTGTCGGAGAATAGGATCGTCATTTTCCTGCTCATCAACCTGTTGCTTTTGATCGTCGGAACCTTTATGGACATGACTCCGGCCGTCTTGATTTTCACGCCGATTTTTCTTCCCGTCGCCCGGTCCTTCGGAATGGAGGACATCCATTTTGGTATCATGATTATTATGAATCTGTGTATCGGACTGTGTACGCCGCCGGTCGGTTCCTGTTTGTTTATCGGCTGTAGCGTCGGGCAAACGAGCATCGCAAGGGTTGTGCCGAAAATGATCCCACTGTTTTTGGCGATGCTTGTGGCACTCTTCGTGATTACTTATTGGCCCCCATTGTCTCTCTTTTTGCCACAAGCGATGGGATTGCGGTGAGACGTCCCCGGACAAATCACCTATGAAATGCTCTTATCGAAAGCGGCAAAAACCGAGTTTGAATTTGCCGGTCCCCGCCCAAGAGGCGATTGCCCCCGCCCTGTCGGCGGCCTGCCGACGACGACCACCTTACTGTTTGGCGTTCCAATGGTCCAATGCCCGAAAAAACGCATGGACGTTCTCCAAGGGCGTACCCGGCGGAATGTCGCAACCGGACGACAACACGAAATTCGGAAACTCCGCCGTCCGATCCAATAAGACGATTGCCGCGTCATAAACCGTTTCCGGCGTACCGAGGCGGAATAGTCCGGCGGGGTCGAGGTTTCCCATAACGGGGGTGTTCTTCGGAACTTGCGGCAAAATGTTGCACACATCGACCGCATTGCCGACGTGAATTGCCGACACGCCGGTCGAGAGCATGACATCGATCATTTTTTCCGTCTTGCCGCAATTGTGTAACACGTATGCGAAGGATTCGTCTTTCACGGCATCGACCACCCGTCTGATATAATTTGCGGAGAATTCCTGTGACATTTTTGGCGAAATCAGGCCTGCCGCCGGTTCCGCCATGATGAGACCGTTGCAGCCGGACGCTTTGAACGCCTTGGCATAGTCGATGAGAAATGTCGTCGCCTTTTCAAGCAAGGCATGAACCGTTGCCGGGTCCATGGCGGTCCAGAGCATCACTTTGCTCATATCGGCCAGACGACCGACCAGGGAAAACGGCCCGATCAGACCACCGAGCGTCGGGCGGTCTGTAACCCTTTCGACGCAAAGTGCGGCAGCCAGCGGACACTGTCCCGTTCTGGCGTCACCGACTTTGGGGACCCGTAATTTCTCGATGTCCGCCGGTTCGTGAACCACGGCGGCGGAGACGGTCGGATTCTCTTCGTCGCTGAATTTGATCGGTGTGCCGAACGCTTCCGCTTCGATGGAGAGGTCCATCATCGTCAGCACGGCGGCGGCTTGCGGCGTCTCTGCGGCCAAAGCGACAACCGCGTCGGCTTGCAGTTTTCCGGAACGAAAAACGTCCGGCGGGGCGACACCGATCAGCGGAATGCCCGGACTCGTCATAATGGGAAGGGCCGACCGTTGAGGACCGGAAATCAGGTCCGCCATCCATTGATTCATGTCGAATTGCATCGTTAACACGGGTGAAGTTTACTTTGACGGTCAATGATACCACATAACTATTCTTCGGTCAATTTAAGCTCGACCAGACTCAGGACGGCGGCACGGGAATTACCGTCCAAAAAATCAACGGAGAGTGTCAGTTTCCGGCAGTTTTCGATGTCGAGACGAATGGACTGGGCGGGCTCGTCGCCGTAGACGATGGTATCGAACAGCAGGAGTTCGCCGCCGAAAATGGTCAGGCGAGCTTGTCCTTCCGGGCGGATACGGTCGTCAATTCCGACCTTCGCAGTGAAGGCCTTGTATGGTTCTTTCAGCGGAAAAACGAGAGTCGTCTTTGCCGGAACAACAAGGCCTTGGCGGTAAACGGTTCCGTTCAGTTCAATTCCTTGGAAGTCGGGGATCGGCAATTCGGCAATTTTAGCGGATCGAATGTCGCCGGGCATTCGCCGTTTGATAACCTGTTCGAGGATCGGGTCCAGCGGCGGCGGTTCTCCGCCTTGTTGCAACCGGTTCGCTCGAAGTCGCTGAAATAAGGCGGGCGGCGAAGCGGCGGCAACTTCCTCCTTCTCCCAAACGAAGGGCAACGCCTGTTCAACGCGACCCGGTGTCAAAGCGTTCAGCAATACGGCACCGGTCGTCTCGAAAACGATTTCGACAACGTCTGCCAAGCGGGATGTTCCTTCAGCTCCTCCGAGCGTCGTCCATACCAACGTCCCCTCTTCCTCCGGGGGAGGGGCCTGGGCTTCCAGAGTCTCCAAGGCGAGGAACGTTCCGTTCCAACAGGCCAAGCGGGCAAAAGGTCGGTCGGGGCGCGGCGGCTCCGGTTGATGGAAGATCAAACCGAAGACTCTTCGACGGGGAATGGGGAGCGAGTCGCCATCGACCGTAAAGCGGATCGTTTCGTCGCCGATCTCATGGAGAATTCCTTCGTGAGCGTCGAGAGCCCCGGCTGTTCCGACGACCAGTCGGTCTCCTTTCGTTGACGGTTGGGTGAGGAGTTTCAACCAATCGGCGGGTGGATCAATGACTTGGGCCGGATTGCCGACCGCCAATCGGACCGCGACCAAACAGTCGAGCGGTTGCGTTAGTTCGCCGTGAGGAAAGAGCCGGAGCGTTGCCGTTTTTCCCTTGGCGGTCAATTCCGTAGCGAGTAGGCGGCTGCCGTCCGTTAATTCGACAACGACCACGGAATTCGGAAATTTGGCTTTCGTATCGTCGACCAGTGTTTCCGCTTCCTTCCTTTGGCGTAACAACGGCACGATCCGATTACCCGACGCCGGTTGGTTCGTCGGAGGAATGGGATTGTAAGTCGGTCGCCCCAGACGGTCCAACGTTATGGGACGCACCGCTCTTTCCGGCATCACCTCCGTTGAGGCGAACGGATTACGGAGCAGATTTTCCAGTTTGGCGACTTTTTTCGTTGTAAACTCTTTCTTTTCACCGTCTTCCGTTTGGAACACGATTCTTTCCGGCGTCAACTCAAGAATTTGGCCGAACGACGAATTGCCGTCGAGATCATGCAGCGCAAACGGCACCGTGTCCGCCGCAAGATGACATACGGTACAAAGAAAAAAAACGAATCCCAAGAACGCAGTTCTCATTGCGATTTCTCCTGAACGCAATCGCCCCGCAGGGCGGGGCGGCTAACGGTCGGTGCCGAACGCCTCAAAGGAAACGGTTTCTTCGGCAATGATCGTCGGCGTCGTGTAATGGAAAGCGACGATTTCGCCTTCCTTCGGCAACTTGAAGGTCGCGGCAAGAACAATGTCGTCGCCGCTCTGTTCGGTCGGAGCAACCGACTCCGGCCTGATCTTACCGCCGGAGCGGAGTTGGAGCAAGACCTCGTTGTCATAAATCCAGGTCCGATGCGATTCCAACGCCATGAAAGCCTGATCGAAATGCACACGAAATCGAACCGTCAGACGATTGGAATCTTCGACGGAGAAGAACCGGACGGATTCCAGCGAAACGGTCGTTTGCCCTTTGCGGATCGTCCGTTCCAGTTTGACGGCAGGCGAATCGGCAAAGAAGCGGCGGAACTCAAAGGTCTTTTCAGCGACCGCAAGCAGAACGACACAATTTCCCTTCACGGACTGCGGCATCCCCTGTAGAGCGAAGGTCAGTTCGCCAGAAAACTGCGTTTTGCCGAGCGGAATTTCGAGGACGCCGCTTCGGATGACCGGTAAGAGCGGTTGATCGTTGCCGTCGGTTCCTTGGAGCTCGCTCATCGAAAAGGCCAGACGAATCGGAAGAACGCTCTTCGGCCAGTCGGCACGGAGTGTAACCCAAAAGCGGTCGCCGCCCTCGACTTTGGCGAGATGATATTCGATTTTCTCCAGGGATTCGCGGATCATGCGGAGGCGAAGTTCCTGATAAACGTTTTTCAACCGATGGATGACCTCTTCAGAGAACTCGGGGTGACCATCAAGCGTTTCTTCAGCGGGAAGAAACGCTTCGATTTCCGGCCCACGCCGAATCAGTTCGGCTTCCGCTACATCCCGCTCGACAAGACGGTCCGAATCGAGTTGCCGAAGAAGGGACGAAACGTCTTCGGCGACAACCGCCCCGGCGGCGAAGCAAAGGATTATCAGCAAACAAACAAACCGTTCTTTCATGGTCGCCTCACGCCTGGGAGTGGAAGTGTTTTGTTGGCAAGAGTGTTTGGTTGGTTGCCGACCATCGGGCGACAACGTGCGGTACTCCGCACAAAGAGTCTCGTGTCGGCTGTCACTGACGCAGCCTACCGTTCATGACCAAAATTCGGGCAATACCAAACCGGACGCACCACCAGCGCATTTCCAACTTTTGCGTACCGAACGGTCCTCACCCTCTCTCAGAGGGAGAGGGGACGTGATAGCGGAGTACGCCAATGTTGGAGGGCCGAAGAGCTGTCATTTCGCTGCGCTCCATTCCGGCTGTTGCAAAATGTGCAAAAAAACAAAAGCCGGAATGGAGCGCAGCGCAATGACGGAGCAACGGAAAATCCAAACCCATTTTTAATACGCTCTAGGCCTGGCCAAGTGCTACTCCGGATAGACCCATGGAGCGCGGTACTGCCGCGCAAGCAGTTTGCAGGCTTCCGGATCGTTCGGAATCGTTTCTTTGACACCGTCCCAAACGACGCCGCGGCCGAGTTTCAGCGACAACATACCGAGCAGCGCCATCGTCGTCGAACGGTGTCCGTGTTCAATGTCGCAGACTGGCTTGCGTCCCGTTTCAATGCACTCAATGAGGTCGGTCCAAAGCGCGGCAATGTTTTGGTCATCCGGCTTGTCGAGTTGCGGCGCCATCCGTTCGGTCGGTTCCACGTTCATATTACCGCTGGGATAGAAACTCCAGCCATCCTGCCAACCAAGGTGTAAGGTGCCTTTCGTGCCGTAAAAATAGAGGCCGATATGGTGCCTTTCCGGCGGATTTCCAGAGTACCGCCGATGTTCCCACACGGCATCGAATTTGTCGAACTGGTAAACAACGTGTTGTGTGTCCGGGCCGTCGGAGTTGTCTTCGGCAACGAACCTTCCGCCACTTGACGCGACGCTTTTCGGATACTGCTCTTCCTGCGACCACCAAAGGATTTGGTCGAGCCAATGGATGCCCCAGTCGCCGAGTTGACCGTTGGCGAACTCCATAAAATTCCGAAATCCTCTCGGATGAATACGCTTGTTGAATGGAACGAGCGGAGCCGGTCCGCACCACATATCCCAATCGAGGCCTTCCGGCACCGGCGAATCGGGTTCTTTCGTGCCAGCGCCGCCCTGATAATTGACGAAGGCGCGGACGGAACCGATTTTACCGAGTTTGCCGCTTTTCAGGAGTTCTATGGCGGACATATTGTGCGGCGAGACACGGCGATGCGTTCCGACTTGGACGGCCCGTTTCGTTTCCCGTGCGACTTTGACCATGGCGATTCCCTCGTTGACCGTGTGGGAAATCGGCTTTTCGACAAAGACATGAGCACCGGCCTTACAGGCGTCGATTGTGATGAGCGCGTGCCAATGATCCGGCGTCGCGTTGATGACGATGTCCGGTTTGACCTTTTCGAGCATTTCACGGTAGTCGCCAAACACTTTGGGAGCGTTGCCGGTTGCTTCTTCGACCTTTTTGACGGCAGGCTCAAGTTGGCGTTTGTCAACATCGACCAAGGCGACCGGCTCAACGGTCTTCGATTGGATGGCGGTGTTCAGGATGTTCATGCCCCACCAGCCGGAACCGACAAGGGAGACGCGGTACTTTTTGTCCTTGACCGCTCCGAAAATTGCCGGAGTCGGAAAAGCGGCAGCGACCGCCGCAACCGTCGAAGCGGTCAGGAATTGGCGTCGAGAAAGCGTCATGACGTTCTCCATAAATTTTGAAGGGCTTACGGGGAGGTCGTCAACGGTCCGACGACCCAACCGCGCTCAGTATAGTCGATTCGCCAATCCAAAACAACTCTCCTACAGGACAGGAAATGCGCCTCGGTGGCGATGGAATTTCGCCGGCGTTTGATCCATACCGATCATAGGTTTAACCGTATCCGAGTTCTTCGAGCTGATTTTCATCGAATCCGACGGCGTGGGCGAGTTCGTGCAGGATCGTCACCCGGATTTGCTCCCGGAGTCCGTCACGGTCGAAAAATCCTTCTTCGTCGGCGGCGGCTTCGAAAATTCCGCCGCGAAAAATCGTGATAAAGTTCGGATTTCCTGCTTGATGGGAAAACTGATCTCCCTTCGCAAGGCCGACGAAGCAACCACAAAGGTCGTTCGGATGTTCGATGCCGAGGTCCTTCATCTGCCGCCGCGACGGACGGTCTTCGACATGGAGCGGAATGTGGTCGAGCATTCGCAGAATCCGCTTCGGCAACCGTTGGACGACCCAGTCGACTTGGCGATCAAAATAAGCACGTTTTTTCGGATTCATCCGTTATTCTTCCAACAATTCCCTTGCGGTTCGAGCGTCTAGGACGAGGTGCGTCCAGAGTCGCAGGTTTTCATTGGCGATCAGAGGGCGCAGGGCGTGTTTTTTCGTTGCGCCGCATTCACCGCAAGGACCGGCAACGAGGACGACGTACTTTCCGTTCTTCGCTTTGACCAGTTCAACAAGCTCCTCCAACTCAAAGAGCGTCACGGCGCGGACCGGACAGACATTCTTGAGGGGACCGTTTTTCGAATAGGGTTGAAACTGCACGTCGCCGATCCAACCGGCTTGCCGCATTTTTTTGAGCAAGTTCGGTTCCATGAATCCCTGTTCGACCAAATGCGAGAGGTATTGAACCAGAAGGCCATGCTCGTGATCCGCCGCGGCAAGGGACGTAACGATAATATCGATTTCGCCTTTGCGCTCGAAGGATTGCCGAATGCCGGGATTCTTTTTGAGCTTTTCGTAATCGGCGTTGTCGACGACCGTTTCGGAAAAAAGGGCGATGTATTTGATATTCGTCATCGACTGGTCGAAAAACGTGAAATACGTCGTCGGTGATTTATGCGGCTCATGAGGCAGAAAACCGCCGGTCGAAATCGCGTGGAGCACGAGCGTCGGAACCTCTTCGCCGGATCGGATTTTCTGCGACAGGCGCTTGGCAACGAGCATGGCGGCGTAACCGGCTCCCATTCCGAGATGCACGGTCTGCGCCGTAGGATCACTGGGATACTTTTTCTTTTTTTCGTTCCAAACCTTATCGATCAATTTCAAAATTCGGTCGGCTGCTGCCGAGGTAACGTGCTGTGCCGAGGAGTCGCCGCCGGAGTTGACGACCGTAATCTCTCCAGGGTGGTTTTCCAAACGATAACGACTTTCCAGTTTCTGCTTGAGTGTCGTTTCCCACGGCGCTTGAAGCAAAAGAAACCCCCGTCGGCACGCCTCCCAGAAAAGCGGATAGACTTTCTCCCGGGTAATGTCGGGACGATGAAATTCCGTTTGAATCCACTCGGCGACCGCCGCCGCCGCTCCTCGCGTTCGCTCTTTGCCTTCCGCCGTCTGCGCGGCCCTTCCCAATTGAAAGAAATACCGGTCACAGACGGCAAAAATCAGTTCGTCCGACTCCTGCGACGCCTGCCAGCGACCTATTTTGCTTTTCGTACTCTTCGCCATACCTCTTTTCAAATCACAGGGTGTTAAGAACGGAACGCAGGATTATACTGGAGGGAGTGGCGGGAAGAAACACCCCGTCGGAACGTCTGCCCGATTTGCGGAAGGATCAATCATTGACTCTCCCCGGTACTTCCCGATAATAGTATGTGGGACGAAAGACAGATTCCCTCTTTTTCAGTTGCCGTTTTCGATGAATTCTTTTCAATCCTCCATTGCGGCCAATGTTGCGTCCGTTCGGCAGCGGATTCATGAAACGGCCATCCGAAGCGGAC
>Ga0099364_10003345_pt1 | contig 24891 bp, 17 predicted proteins | sample TergutTh196P3_FD_73070 | JGI IMG/M metagenome (GOLD analysis project Ga0099364, IMG submission 73070) | Microcerotermes parvus P3 segment gut microbial communities from Pointe-Noire, Republic of the Congo - Th196 P3 | ecosystem: Host-associated > Arthropoda: Insects > Digestive system > Gut ...
TTACTCCTCAAAAATATGATTATCAAACCGAAGCAACCTTATTGTTTGATCGTCTTAATAACCAGAAATATTCGGAACATATTGAAGAATACATTATAAACCGGAAGGCATTGAAGATACTCGGCTTCAACACGCCCGAAGAGGCTGTTGGCGAAATGTTACGGATTGAGCACGGAACGATTGACTATTTCCGCAGAGGCGTTATTGTGGGCGTGACAGACGATTTCAATTATACCGGACTGTACGAAGAAACCATCCCGTTGCTAATGATGCAACGTCGTTTTTTTCAAGATGCTATTATGGTACGCCTTGCTCCCGACCGTTTTGTACAATCTCGCTCCACTTTTGAAAATGTTTGGAATGAGATTAATCCCGATTATCCTGCCGATTATATTTTTATGAATGACGTGTTCGGTCGCATGTATCGTAACGAGATGAATGCTCAACAATTAGTGTATGTTTTTTCGTTGTTGTGTTTTTTGGTGGCAGATTTGGGATTGATTATCTTCATGGCGTTCATCATCCGGCAGCGAACCAGAGAGATTGGTATACGAAAAGTATTCGGAGCGAGTGTCGGCGAAATTATCCGAATACTCAACATGGATTTTATCCGGTATATAGCGCTGGCTTTTGCCATTGCCACTCCCATTGCTTTGTATGTCATGCACCGTTGGTTGGAGCGGTTTGCCTATCGGACATCGCTCGATTGGTGGATATTTGCATTGGCGGGATTGAGCGTTTTGCTTGTTTCGGTGGTTTCCGTATCGATGCAAAGTTGGCATGCGGCGAATCAAAATCCGGTGGAAACGATAAATAGAATGTAAAGACAAGAATGTTTATCTTTGCAAACTAAATTATTATTAATGGAATCAAAGGTACAACTTCTTGGTAACAGACTATTTTCTATATCTCTTTGATTTCTTTGAATAATTGAATTAGATATTGAATGAGTATTTTAATATGGACGTCATGTACTTAGAATATGGACTTAAATTTGTTTTTTTATTTGTTTAATAATTTTATTGGGGGAGCAGATGATGATTATTTATCAGAAAATTATTCAAATCTTGATTTAAATAATGAAGATTCAAAAATGATATTTATTCAAAGTATATTAAAGCCTTTTTTTGAATCTAAATTTTCTACAAATCAAAAAAAAGAATTGTTGTTATTTTTAGATGATGTATCATCAGAGAAAATTAAGATTAAAGAATATGATTTTGAGAATCAATTATTCCCTTTTGAAACTCCAAATGATATTCAAGATTTTTGTAATAGTATAAAACGAGTATTATACCCTGATTAATATAAGTTTTCAAACTGGTATCTGAATAAGAATATGACTTGCTGGGACAGATCACGAAGGTGCAGGAACCAGACGGCAATGGATATGTTCATGAGCCAAATAGTTGGATTGACTTTTTCGGGCTAAAAGTTGAAGAATAATATGAAGAATAAATGTACTATACAATTTACAGGTCGTGCTGGTTTACAATTTACAGATGAAAATGGTATAACATATATTGCTGATACAGAAATGTTGGCTTCTAAAAGATACGATATTGTAATATTCAAAAATGATATTAAGCCAATTGATACAAACCAAATTTTAAGTGATAAAGACAAAGAAATTATTATATCTAAAATTATTTGTCTCACATCAGGTATTAAATGGTTAGTAAAATAATATTAACAGCTTTTGCCCTTAAGGCAAATTAAAAGTTCTCAATGGGAGTTACAGGCAGGATTGCGATGACTGATTTAACAAAATTTTACAATGAGATATATGTTATAGTTACAAAAAGAATATTTAATGAACGAATAAAATTACAAACTTATGAAAAATTTTACATTAATACATTTAGTGTTATGTATCTTCTTTATCTTCTTTGCAAATTGTACGCAAACTGTTAAAACGGTAAATACGGAAAAAGAAAAAGACACAGGTATTCGTGAAATAGAGATTTTATCATCTATGTCTAACAGTCAGAAAATTAATCTCTCAGCCGTTGCTTCGAGCATTGATTATTGTTTGTTGGAAACCAATAAAAAATGTTTAGTTGTACCCTTAATGTCTATTTATTGTTCAAAGGAATATATTGTTACTTTAGGGCGGCAAACTGATAATCATTACGTATGCTATGTGTTTGAACGTGGTACGGGAAGGTTTGTTCGACAAATCTCAAGAATGGGACAAGGTCCTAATGACTATCAGGATGTTGACAAAGATTTTTGGGATGCAATCAATGAACAAATATGTGTGTATTGCAATAATCAATACGCTTTTTACAACCTTGATGGAACATTATCTCATAAAACAAGAATATTTCCCCATCGTGGATTGATTTTTATTTCGTATAATGATTTATATGTAAAATATGTTCCTAACAATTCCGGAAATATAACGGTTAGAATTGTTTTCTATGATAGAACCGGCGCATTAATTGATTCAATACCCAATTATAAATCATGGATAAAAACAAGCCAAAGAACAGTTACTAATAGTTTAGACGCTCAGTTTCATGTTTTCAGTAATGACTTGTATTATAAAGATAATTTCTGTGATACTATGTATCAGATTGAAGATTTTAAGCTTATACCAAGATATATCTTTAATACCGGTAATCGATCGGTTCCTTATGAGTTACAGGCTGGAGGAGGTTTTGATTTTCATCGAACTTCGAGCGGACTTGAATTCACAGACTATTACAGGAAATATTTTGTTTTTGACAGGTTTTTTGAAGACAACAAACGACTGTTCTTTTCATTTGACTACAATCAAATGAAATATAGGGCTTTGTACAATAAAACCGAAGATATACTCCAAATCATGCCGCCTGTTTCAACTTCTTTATATGAGAAATTCTACCTGGTTCGAAAACTTTATGGGTTTGAAAACGATTTGGATGGAGGATTGCCGTTCTGGCCGCAGCAAATGATTTCCGAGAAAGAACTGATGTGCGTATACACGGCCGAGGAATTATTGGAATTGGATGTATCAAAAATTACCGATCCAAAACTAAAAAATGTTTTAAACAGTCTGGATGCAGACAGTAATCCAGTTGTTGCCATTGTTACTTTAAAAGATTGAAATGTCATGAAAAAGATTATATTTATCGCAGTAACAATATTTTTGATAGTACAAACAGCTTACAGCCAGTGCAATCCTATTTCAATATTTCCATGGATTGAAGGATTTGAAAATAATGGCGCTGATCTTCCATCATGTTGGACGCATAGAATATTAGGTGATGACCCTGACTGGGTATGGACTGTTGTGCCAAATGTTATTGGCGAACCAAATACAGCACAAGAGGGGAATTATAAAGTACGCTCTTTTTATAGTAATTCATCTGTATTTCTAAACAGAAGTATGCTTATTACTCCTGTTTTTGATTTGTCCTCCCTAAAAAAACCCGTATTAGTTTACTGGCATACACAAACAAAAGGAGGTCTAAGAGTATATTACAGGAATGATCTTAGCGAAGAATGGAAAATGTATCTGCAAATTATTATGCCAGATGATATTCCTGATTGGCAGGGAGAAGTTTTACTTCTCCCTGAAAAGTCAGCACATTATCAGATTGGATTTGAAAATGTGTTTTCCGGTAGTGGTACCTCTGAAATTCAATTGGATAATATTCGAGTAATGGAACACGCTGATTTTGCTGATGTAGATTTGGTTAGTATTATTACTCCAATTTCAGGCGAAAATCATACCACCGACGAACAGATAAAAATACTATTGAAAAATAATGGTAGCGACCCGCTTACGGGATTTTCTTTGCAATTAGAACTCGATGATTCTCTAATAACAACCGAAACATTTACGGATTCAATCCCAAGTTTGGAGCAAGCTGAATATACTTTCACCACAACAATAAATCTTTCTGCCGAAACTACCTATAAAATAAAAGTTACATTAATTGCCGAAAACGACTATATTTCATCAAATAATTCAAAAACAATTAATGTAGAAAACATTATTTGTCCTAAAATTATCTCATTCCCATGGATAGAAGACTTTGAAAATAACGGTACAGAATTGCCAAAATGCTGGAATATGATACAGGGTGGAGGCGAAAGCTGGGAATGGAAAATAGTACCTGCTGAAGCAGGTATGCCTTCGACGGCGTTTAGTGGTAATTACAAGGCGCAGATCTGTTACGGTTCCATGAGTTTACCGGTATATCAATCAAGACTTATCACACCAACATTTGATTTATTAGCGGTTAATACCCCTATACTGATTTTTGGGTATAATGTACAAAGACAAAATAGTAGTTTAAGTGTTTATTACAAAAATTCCTCAATCGGAGAATGGATTTTATTAAAAACTTTTTTAGATGATATTCCTGACTGGAAAACAGCTGCTATCCTTCTGCCCGATAAATCAAGTGACTATCAAATTGCTTTTGAAAGTACATTTTTAGGAGGCGGTACTTATGAAGCACAATTGGACGAAATCAGAGTTTTTGATTTTATTGATTTTGTAGATATAGAATTGTCTTCAATTACTAAGCCGATAACAGGGATAAACCATACTGAAAGCGAGCAAGTAACTGTATTATTGAAAAATTTTAGCAGCCTCCCGCTTACCGGATTTAAACTGCAACTTGAACTTGACGGAGCACTTACTGCTATTGAAACTTTTACAGAGTCAATTCCAAGCTTAGGACAAGCTGAATATACATTTAATGAAACAATAAATCTTTCTGCTGAAGACATATACCAAATAAAAGTTACAGTAATTGCAGATGACGACCAAATTCATGGAAATAATTCAAAAACAATAACCATTAATAATTATATCTGTAATATAATAACATCATTTCCATGGGTTGAAGGATTTGAACATGGGACAAGACTGTCTCCTTATCCATGTTGGGAACAAGAGATAGTTGCCGGAGATTTTGACTGGAGAATTACTACACCTACATACGGATTACCCCCCACAACACACAGTGGAGATTATATGGCATGGTTTTTTAATTTCAACTACAGAGATGTTCACAAAGCAAAATTGATATCCCCGGTTTTTGATTTATCTACTGTAAATAATCCTTTATTAACTTTTTGGCACACACAACATTATGATTGGCACAGACAAAATACGGATATGTTAAGAGTATATTACAAAAACTCTCCAAGCGGGAATTGGATTTTATTGAAATCTTTCTTGGACGAAATTATGAATTGGCAAGAAGATAGAATAGAACTTCCTAATCCAAGTAATTACTATCAAATTGCATTTGAAGGTGAGGTAGGGAAAGGACAGGGTGTTAATTTAGATGATTTTTCTATTAGTGGAAATGGAATGTCGAATACCCCTTTTTATTACATGGATAGCTATTCATTAGCGCCAAATCCGGTTCAAGACTTGCTAAAAATTACATGTCCTGGTACGGACATAGTAAAAGCAACTATTTATAATAGTATGGGTATTATGATATGTTCTTTTGAAACTTCCGAAAGCAATATTCAAGTTGATGTATCTAATTATAATTCAGGGATTTATTTTATTCGCTTGTCGAATGATAATATATCTATAACAAAACGATTTATAAAACAATAATTCATAAAAATATACAAACATGAAGTCTTTAATTAAAATTACTGTGTTACTTGTTTTATTCGGTATCACACAATGTCAATCGTCATCGCATCCATCGAAATGGAGCGAACCGGTATTGAAAGAATGGTTCGAGGCAGGACAATATCTGAACGGTCTGCAAATTTACCCTGACCCATCAACCGATCGTCGCGCTTTCGCCGATCATTATTACGATCACAAAGAAATATGGGAAAGGGCTTTTGCTTTTATAAAAAATGCTGATTTCGCTATCCTGCCTTTAGGCAGAACCGAATTAGGCGACAACATGTATGTCACCGTTAGTGAGTATTTTCCGAAAAATCGGGAAACAACACTTTTTGAGGCGCATCAAACATACATTGACATCCATTATATCGTAACCGGTAAGGAAGCAATCGATGTTGCACCTTTAGAAAAAATGACAGTGACACAGCCTTATAATGTAGAAAGCGATATCTTGTTCGGTACTGTACCTGCATTTTCGGAATTGAAATCGTCACCCGATCGGTTATTTATCGTTTTTCCCTCCGATGCACATCGACCCAGTATAATAGTCGATAACGACAGCACATTTATACGGAAAATAGTAGTGAAAATTCCCGTAAAATAGCGATAATTCGGCGCGAGCTGTGGTTATAAATGAAAATTATACGCTATAATTCGGCTACCAATTTCCGGTATACCGAATCCCAAGGTTCGCGCATTGGTCTGTCAAGCAGTGCGTTAGCAACGGTATTATTTACAAAACGTTCTGTTTTCGGGTTCCATTCCAGTTCCTGGTCAAGCAACATGGCGATATTACTCAAATGGGCCAGAGAGATTGACCGGTGAGCTGTTTCAACCGGAGCTATCGGTTCTTCGCCCGAGTAAATACAATCGATAAAATTACGAAAATGATTTTCACTCTTGTAAAGTCTGACATCATTATCCGTTAATTTCACATCTTTCAGGTTTTCAGATAATTCATAACGTCCTCTGTCGACTCTTGCCCAACGATTATCTTCTCCTTCAAATCGAACGCCGCCATTAGCATTACTTGAGATAATCATTTTAAATCCTTCACTGAAGGTCGCTTCAATATGGAAATGAATGGCTGTATTCCAAACCGGATGTTTCGCCCAGGCGCGATACAGGACTTCAATTTTTACGGGGCCGGTATTTTCCGTCCCCATACCCCACTGGGCAATATCGGGATGGTGACCGCCCCAGTCAGTGATTTGACCTCCCGAATAATCTAAGTTCCATCTGAAGTTGACGCCCACCCGCGCCGGACAATAAGTAGCTTCGGGGGCCGGGCCTAGCCACATATCATAATTGAACCCCTGCGGGACAGGTACCGGATCGGTTTGGTTCATATTATTTCCCAAGTCAGGAACGCCACCCGGCAAGCCACATGTTACAGTATGCACTTTCCCTAATTTCCCGTTACGCACCAATTCGCATATAAAACGGAATCTTTCATCTGACCGCTGCTGACTGCCTGTCTGAAAGACTACTTTGTATTTCTTTACCGCATTGCTCATGGCTCGTCCTTCAGGGATGGTCAGAGACAATGGTTTTTGGCAATAAATAGCCTTGCCGGCTTTTGCTGCCATGATAACAGGGATGGTGTGCCAATGGTCAGGCAAGGCGATCTCTACTGCATCCAAATCTTTCATGTTGAGTATTTCCCTGAAATCTTCTTTCAGTAGTAATCCGCTAAATGTTTTCCCGTTTCTCTCTGTATAGAAGTCATTGACGCTCTTTGCAACGACATTCAGACCGGCAACAGCTCCATTCCAATAGCCCGGTCCTTCTTTATTGACATCACAGAGTGCAACAACCTGCACTCTCTCATCGCGCATAAATCCCCTGATATCATTTGATCCCTGGTTGCCACACCCTATCAAAGCAAGCCTGACCTTGTCCGAGGGAGCAATCATACCGTTACCTCCCCGTGCGTTCGCCGGTATGATTTCCGGAGCGACGATACTGTTACCTCCCCTTGTGAATGCCGGCGCTACCAGCAATCCTGATGCTGCTAAAGCCGTTTGTTTTACAAAGGCTCTTCTGTTTAAACTACTCATATTTATCATTTTAATTAAAGGTTTTAAAAAAAAATCAATTTCCGTTTCACAAATTACAACGCAAAAGTATAAAAAAATCAACACATATACAAAATCAAGAATAATTAATAACGAACGCGGACAAAGTCTCTAAAAAATAAAAGAGATAAGTAAAATAATGATATTAATAATAAAATAAACAAAATGATGATTTTATTAGAAGAAAGTGCATATAATAAAGTTTTAAAGCCTTTAAAAATGGTGACAATCAACAATTTATTCGCACGAAGTGTTGTTGAAAAACATTTGTCGGGCAAGGTTTTTGTAGACGATGTGAACACACCGAATACATTTCACATTGTTCATCCTTATAACATGTCTTTACTTTTTGGTAATCCAGACAATGAAAAATTTAATCGTCAATTCAAGCAATACGCATTGAATAAAGACAAAACGAGAAATAATCATGAATGGATGCAAGTGTATCCCGATAGTTGGGACAACAAACTTAAAGATTTGTTTGGCAGTGACCTGGTGAAATTTTCGGACAATTCCAATAACGAAAAAGATAAAGTAGAACTGCACGGACGGGCGAATTTCAAATTCAACTCCGATACATACTTTTCTTTCAAACAGAGCAATTTAAAAATCAATTACAAAATTGTACGTACAGACAGAGCGATTTTCAACGAGATGAAAGGAAGTGTCGTGCCGATGTTCTTTTGGAACAACGCAGATGATTTTTGTGATCGTGGAGTTGGATTTAGTTTGTTTTATGATGACAAATTGGCTTCAACGGCATATTCATCCTTTATTCATGACAACTATTTGGAAATCGGCATTGAAACCCTTGAGGAATACCGAGGTAAAGGATTGGCGCAGTATGTGTGTTCCGCTTTAATTGACTATTGTTTGCAAAACAATTTTGAGCCTGTATGGTCGTGTCGTTTTGAAAATACCGCTTCATATAACCTGGCTCAAAAATTAGGATTTGAACCCGTTTCAAAAAGAAGCTATTATAAATTGCCTTATTAAGAAAGATATATTGCGGTGTTTATCCGTCATTTGGCTAAATTTCCGTTTACACGAATTGTTTCGCCTGCTTTGGTTTTGTAGGTTTTACTAACTTTTCCGTTTCGCAGATTCAGTTTTCCGCCAAGTTTGGAAAGAACTGCGGCTTCTTTTAGCTGACCGTTTTCCCATGAAAGGTCAACGACAAATCCACCCCGTGCAACTAAACCTTTTACTGCGCCGCTACCGGCCATGGCCGACGGGAGCGATGGCAGCAGTTCAATCTCATACGAACCGTCCTTTTTTCGTAACTGGCTTTGTAGCAACATCTCGGCAATAGCGGCAGTAGCGCCGAAGTTGCCGTCAATCTGGAAAGGAGGATGGTCGTCGAATAGATTGGGGAGCGTTTTCTCGCTTATGAGGACGGACAACAATTTGAAAGCATGGTCGCCGTCATGTAGCCGGTTCCACATATTTATTTTCCACGCCAAACCCCAGCCTGTGCCTCCGTCGCCGCGGGCGATGAGCGTCTGGCGGGCGGCTTCGGCTAATTCTGGTGTGCCTACGACCGTTATCTGATTGCCGGGATGTAACCCGAAAAGATGTGAGGTATGGCGATGACGCGGGTCCACTTCCTTGTAATCTTCAGCCCATTCCATTACACGACCTGTCTCTTTGCTGATACGTGTGATGGGTACTCTTGCGAGCGTTTGCTCGCATTTTTTCATAAAATCCTTTTCAATATTCAGTTCTTTGCAGGCATGGATGCAGTTAGTCAACAGGTCGCGTATGATTTGTAAATCCATCGTTGCGCCATAAGTAAATTCGGAACGTGAACCGTCGGGCAGGAAGAAGGAGTTTTCGGGTGAATACGAGGGGTTTGTCACTAATTTACCTGCGTATGCCGTGCCGGCAGGCGCTTCGACTAAGAAGTCCATGATAAACTCTGCTGCGCCCTTCATTAACGGGAATGCTGTTTTTTCAAGGAACTGCTTGTCGCCGGTAAAACAGTACTGTTCCCATGGATGCTGGGCTAACCAGGCCGAACCCATCGGCCAGATACCCTGGGGGCCGTCAGCCGGAGCGACAAACCCCCAGGCATCTGTCAGATGATGAACTACCCAACCTTTTGCCCCATACATTTCACGGGCTGTTTTACCGCCCGGTTTGACTAATAACTCCATAAGTTTTATCATCGGTAGTTGCATCTCCGATAGATTGGCGATGCCCGATGGCCAGTAATTCATCTGAAAATTGATATTTGTGTGATAGTCTGCGTTCCAGGGGGCGTTTAACTGCCAGCACCACAATCCCTGCAGATTGGCGGGCATACCTCCCGGACGGGAAGATGAGATAAGTAAATACCTTCCGAACTGGAAATAGGTCTCCACCAAGCCTAAATCCGGTGCTCCATTTTTGCGGGCAAGCGCTATCCGTTCATCGGTAGGCAGAGAAGACGCTGTTGTTTCGATATCTAACGATACGCGGTTAAAATATTGCTGATGGTCGGCGATATGGGCGCTTTTTAGGGCATCATACGACTTCCCAAACGCTTTTTGAATGTCGGAAGCGCATTTTTCTTCCGGGTTTCCCGAAGGTGCGCTTCGTCCGTTTATTATATTATCCATGCCGGGATAATTGGTAGCGCCTGAGATGTAAAGCGTTAGTGTATTGGCATTTTCAACAGTCAATACGGGTTCTTCGATGTTATTATAGATGATAGAGACCTTTCCGTTATCGGCGACGGCTTGCAACTGGGAAGCAAAACTCACATATTCAGGCGCCGGACTGTTAGGCGCAGGGTTCTGGTTGTTGGGTCTGTTCCGGTCTCTGGATGTTATTTTCCCGCTTAACAACAAAGCGTTTGTTCCCAAACTCTTTACTTTCGCGTCGCGTTCACGGCGCATGGCAAGCGACAGGTTGATTTTATTTGGCCGGTCGGCTGTTAAGCGTACAATAATTATATTGTCAACAGCCGAAACAAAATGTTCGCGTTTGTAACGAACTCCGTCGGCGGTATATTCTGTTGTTGAAACGGCGGTTGACAGATCGAGACTTCTCGTATAGTCGGTAACGTTCAGGTGCGGCATGTCATAATATATTTCTGCAAGCGACTGATACGATTTCACGCCGGATGGATTTCCGAGCATTGTTTCGGTGGCCAATTTGACCGCTTCTTTGTTTTTATCTTCAAAAAGCAAGCGCCGGACTTCGGGCAGCGCTTCGAGCGATTTCGGATTGTTGGCGTCAACCGGAGCGCCATCCCAGAGTGTATTGTCATTCAACTGGATACGTTCGTCGGCTACTCCTCCGAATACCATAGCGCCCAGACGACCGTTGCCGAGCGGTAATGCTTCTTCCCATACGCCTGCCGGTTGTTTATACCATAAAATATTTTTACCCTTGGGACCTTCGGCTTTGCCTGCTACGATGGCTCTGTCCATCCAACTGTTAGAAATTCTGATACGTCGGAAACTTGCTTCCAATCCGGATGTTTGCTGTACTTTTTGAATGGTACCATCTTCGTTATGATAGAGTTTATCCCAGCAGATGGAGCGTAAATTACCTTGTCCGGAGAGGTCGCAGTTGTGGTAAAAAGCATACCATTGACCTTTATATTCAACAATCGACCCGTGGCTTGTATCGGAAGTTACTCGGTCCAAGTAAACGCCTTTGGAAGTCCAAGGTCCTAACGGATTATTACTGATAGCATATCGTAGCAGGTTATTCCCTCTCGTGTTATCGGCATACGACAGATAATAGACTCCGTTTCTTTTGTGTATCCAGGCTGCTTCATGGAAATCTTCCAGACCTTCCATATTGAGCAGTTCGCCGTCAATTTCCATCATATTATCTTTCAGTTTTCCGCCCATACAACGGCTACCGCCTCCATAATAAAAGTAAGCCTGTCCGTCGTCGTCGACAAAAACGCACGGATCAATCATGGCAAATTCGGGTAATCCTTCGAAATATCCTTTCACAACAAAATCAGAAGCCGGTTTGTCACTGACGGCTACACCTATCTTCCACGTATTATTCCAGTCCGTGCCGGAAGGATGAGGGAAGTAAAAATAGTATTTCCCGTTTTTGTAGGCGCAGTCGGGCGCCCACATAAAACCGCCTTCGGGACGTCCCCACGGCACCTGCGCCGAACTTAGTATCTCACCGTGGTCGACCCAGTTTACCATATCATCTGTTGAAAACACGTGGTACTTATCCATCAGGTCACACCCTCTGGCCGGATATATGTCTTGAGATGGGTAAACGTACAATCTACCGTCCTGCCATACATGGGCGGAAGGGTCGGCCGTAAAAATATGCCGCACAAAAGGATTGTTTTGAGCGCCTGCAAAAGATGCTACAAACAAGACACATGCAATAATAAAGATTCTTTTCATAATATCAGCATTTACAAATTTCGCCACAAAGAAAAGCCTTTCTAATTAAAAAAAACATAACATAACGATTAATTTCCCGAAAACCTTCATTTTTTTTGAAAAATTTTCGTACCCACGGAGATGCGGACGGGACGTCCGCGTACCCAATAAGCTAACAAAGCCTTACAGAACTACCTGTAAGGCTTTGTTTTTCAAGTGACTCCGGAGGGATTCAAACCCCCAACCTTCTGATCCGTAGTCAGATGCTCTATTCAGTTGAGCTACGGAGCCTTTTTATGAGACCGCAAAGATACGGCTTTATTTTGATTCTGCAAATTATTTTTTTATTTTAATCAAAAAAACCGGAATCAAACAGTAAAAAGCCGATGTTTAGTCCGATGTTGAAGTTGTTTTTCGGGAAGCTGTAACCGTTGGCATACAAACTGACGGAAATAAATGGCAACTGAAATGACAACGCAGCTTCGCCCATGAATTGAACGGAGTTGAAGTAATTCCCGTAGTGCGCCATCGTTTTGTCCTCTACTACTTCTTTTTTTGTTTCCTGCAAGGGGATAAATCCATATCCTTCTAATCGGAAATGAAGTTTATCGGAAAGTTTTATCAACGGGACGACTCCGGTAGCAATATAACTGTCAGATTTAAAAGCTTCATTAAAAGAAATCATGCTGTGTGGCGTCGGGGCAAACGAAGAAGCGCGTAAAATAGACGCCGTATAATTTGAGCTGAACTTCTTATTACTAAATACCGCTTCGCCCATTAGTCCAAGTCTGATGTTTCTACGAATGGGCTGATAATTAATCCAGGAACTTTTCACATAAAACCACTGGTGTCTTCTGATGTCCGTAAAACGATAGTTGCCTCCTTCCTTATAATTTTCATCCCCAATAACATATTGCGCAGTCAGGTACTGACGACGACCTTCGGTTGGATATTGCCTGTAATTAAGCGAGTTACGTTCAAATCGAAAACCTGCATTGAATAAATTATATTTGCTCACATCAAAACTTAAGCCGGAAAAATTCGATGTTTGATAATAATAATCCGAAAGCGCTCCCATACCGGTAAACGCTTCAACCTTAGAACCATTCAGGAATGGAAATCCATAACGAAGCCGCATAAAACTTTCCCGTTTTTTGATAAAAGCAGGAACCATATCTTCATAAAACAACGATTGACTTTGTGAATAGTTTTTATTCGAATGAGCTAACTTAACGCCTACATATCCGGGTATGCGTGCAGAAGGGAAAAGCCTCCCGTCGACTGAAACGCCGCTGAATGAGTTTCCCATTTGAAAAGTCGCATTATAATCGGCCGAAATCACACCCAGACTTTGATAGTCCAACCCTAAAAACAACTGGTTCGCTTGATGTGATGAGATATTACCGCCAATGGAAACTTTGAGTTCGTCTTTAATGTCGACGGCCAAATAAAGGTCAAATGTTTGATCTACACGGTTGTATAGCGTCGATGGGATAATTTCTTTTATCTTTGAATAGGTTAACATCCTGAAATAAGCGCTACGAAATTCTTCCATTGTAAAATCTCCATCCATATCACGTGTCAACTGGGAAATAATATAGTTTCGTTGATCATCATTCACCCCTGTCACAAAAATATTTTTAAATCTCAAAGGGGGTAAACTTTCCTTGTATTTTTTACGGCGTTCCGTCACCTCTTCCAGCGCGACTTCCCGTCCGACGCGGGTTTTGATGGAATCGATGACTTCCATGGTTCGTTCATACCCGACATCCATTACTTCTTTCGCTTTATAAAAATCCAATAAAAACACATCAGGGAAACGCATTTGGATTAACATCCCGTCTTCTTCAGGCACTTCGTATTCGGTTTTCTGCATGATCATTGTCTCCATCTGAGAGACAGGACTTTCCGAGGGGCGCAATCCTCCTCCGCGTGTAGATGAACCTAAAATGAAATCCGGATTGAAATCTTCCTTCATCACATTTATCGGAAAATTATCATAGATACCACCGTCAAACAACGGCACCCCATCTTTCCATATCGGTTTGAAAACAAACGGGAATGTCATCGAAACACGCACTGCATCGCCTAAGTCTCCGTTGCGAAAGGTGATGGATTTCTTTCCGTAAACATCGGCTCCCATGCAACGGAAAGGCACAAACAAATTATCAAAATTCCAAACCGCTTTAGCGGTCGCCGGTGCATAAAGCTCCAGAAAGGCCTGATTCATCTGAATCGGATTGATGATACTTCCGGGTAATAAACTGTTGAATACTAATGAATCCTTCAGGTTTAAAGAAAAGGTCATAAATTGAGGCGAATCGTCCGGCTTTTTGAAATAAAAGATATGCTCGTTTTTGATAGCGCCGGTCTGCCAATATCCGAATTCTTCGGATAGTATCAACTCCAGCATTTCGTCCGGCGTGTAACCCATTGCATAGAGACTGCCTACAATAGCGCCCATCGATGTACCTGCGATGTAATCAATCGGCACGTTATTTTCTTCCAGGGCTTTAATAACCCCTATATGCGCAGCCCCCCTTGCTCCACCTCCGCTTAATACGATTCCGACCTTTTGCGCTGATGAAGATACAATAAATAAATACGTTATAAAAATAAGAAATCCGCGTTTCATGTCTTTTGTGTTCTGTTAGCGACTACAAATGTACAAATAAATCAGGAATTAACAATTAAGAATGAAGATTATTTATAAGAATGTACTATCTTTGCACCCTAAAAAGAAGATTATTCTATGGTAAAAAAGTTCGATTTTCTGGTTATCGGGTCGGGCATTGCCGGTATGAGTTTTGCGTTGAAAGTTGCTCACAAGGGTAGTGTGGCGCTGATTTGCAAGTCAAGTTTGGATGAGGCGAATACTTTTTTTGCACAGGGTGGCATTGCTTCCGTTACTAATTTATACGTCGACGATTTCAACAAACATATAGAAGACACCCTGATTGCCGGCGATTTTTTGAGCGATCGTGAAGCGGTTGAGAAAGTGGTACGTAATGCGCCAGAACAGATTAATGAACTGATACGTTGGGGGGTAGATTTCGACAAGGATATAAAAGGAAGTTTCGACCTGCATCGAGAAGGAGGTCATTCGGAGTTTCGCATCCTGCATCATAAGGATAATACAGGGGCGGAAATTCAGGACACGCTCATTGAAGGAGTAAAACAGCATCCTAACATCACTATCTTTGAAAATCATTTTGCGATTGAGATACTGACCCAGCATCACTTAGGTGTAACCGTCACACGTCAGACACCTGATATAACCTGTTTCGGTGCGTATGTCATGGATATGCAAACAGGTCAAATAGATACCTTCCTGTCGAAAGTGACCTTAATGGCTACCGGCGGAATTGGCGCGATCTATCAAACGACAACTAATCCGCTTGTCGCGACAGGCGACGGTATCGCCATGGTTTACCGCGCCAAAGGGACTGTGAAAGACATGGAATTTGTACAGTTTCACCCGACAGCGCTCTATCATCCGGGCGACCGTCCGTCGTTCCTGATTACCGAAGCCATGCGCGGGTATGGAGGCGTCCTCCGCACAATGGATGGGAAAGAATTTATGCAACGGTATGATAAACGGCTATCGCTTGCTCCTCGCGACATCGTGGCAAGAGCCATTGATAATGAGATGAAAAACCGAGGTGAGGACCATGTGTTTTTAGATGTGACGCATAAAGACCCTGACGAAACTAAAACACATTTTCCTAATATTTACGAAAAATGTCTCCGGTTAGGCATTGATATTACAAAAGATTACATTCCGGTAGCGCCTGCCGCCCATTATTTGTGCGGAGGTATCCTCGTCGACTTGGACGCCCGCTCGTCCATTTACCGGCTATATGCTGTCGGCGAATGTGCCTGTACAGGACTTCATGGTGGTAACCGGTTGGCATCCAACTCACTAACAGAGGCTGTCGTCTATGCGGATGCAGCGGCGAAACATGCAATGTTACAAATCGGTTCCTTATCATATCAGGAAAATATTCCTGTATGGAACGATGATGGGACGCACTCGTCCGAAGAAATGGTGCTCATCACACAAAGTGTCAAGGAAGTATGCCAGATTATGTCCACTTATGTGGGTATCGTGCGTAGCGACCTGCGACTGAAACGCGCCTGGGATCGTCTTGACATCCTTTACGAAGAAACGGAAAGTCTCTTCAAACGTTCCATTGCCTCACGCGATATATGCGAATTGCGCAATATGATAAACGTAGGATACCTGATTATGCGTCAGGCTATCGAACGAAAAGAAAGTCGCGGACTGCATTATACGCTGGATTATCCGGGGGATGCGCGAAGGGGGGAAGGGGTGAAGGGGTGAAGGGGCGAACGGACGAAGGCACGAAGGGTGAAGGGGTGAAGGGGCGAACGGGTGAAGGGGTGAACTCCCCTTTATAAAAACATTTTATCATGATTTCAACAATTAGAATATCTTTTCACCTGCCTGTTCGTTCTTATCACTTGCCGGACAATTGTTCGTATTCATTGACGGTAAGGATCAGAGACTCTGCCGCATCTTCTCTGAAGTTCAATCTATGGGACGAAATGAATCGTTTTAATTCTTTTTTGTATGGATGCAACACTTTCAACAATCCACGCTTATTCTTTATCGCATAATAGGCGCCGTCCTTATAAAGATAATAGTGGGTCTTCAGGACAAAATAGCGTTCCAATATATTCGAATTTGCATTTTTCCACAGTTGGGCATTTCTTTTTTCCAATAACGTATGGTTGCCGGAATATAACAGGATGTAATATCCAGAGGGAGGACAACCGCTCAAGCTGTCTTTTTGGAAATAAATGATATGTTTCCCATACAGTTCGGCAAAATCGACATATCCGGAGTGCAAAACGATATTGCGAAAACCGGGCGACAGGACTATCAACTCATTTCGATTCAAATCCAAACGGAGTAAAACTTCTGGATATACGACATGCTGATACGACAATCGCGCTTTCGTATATTGATCGTCAATCAGGTATGGATGATTCGTTGTACGTGGATATCCTTCATATTCAGTACCATAATACAATGGCGAATAACTGTTGACCGTCCGGAAATATGCCATTGCAGCGCTATCAACCGCTTCGCACCGTTCTATTGGAAGACCTTGTGGAAGACCGTAAGACCGTAAGACCGTAAGACCGTAAGAGGGCGCTTGTGATAACACAGACCCGCTACCCAGCAGAAGCAATATGGTCAAAGCGATTCTTGTCATACGTTAATCAATTAAGAATTAAGAATTAGGAATTAGGGATTAGGAACAACTGAAAACCGAAAACCGAAAACCGAGAACTGAAAACTGAAAACTAAGAACCGAGAACTGAAAACTGAAAACTGAAAACTGAAAACTAAATTATTGATTCCGTTCCGGCATATTGAGACTTAGCGGTTTCTTGTTTTTCAACATGAGGGAGGCTTCGCCGGTCAACCACAGGTAATGGTCGGAAGGCATCCCATCCAGATCGGCAAACTTAGCGAACTCGCTAACCGGCGGATTATCACTCACCTTGAATATCGCCGTTCCTTCGTTTACTTCGTCAAACATGGCTACATAGATCATTCCGGCGCCCGAGTTGATTGCCGTAGTTAACTGTCGCCAGTAAAACAACCCTTTCATACGGGGAATTGACGCTACCGGTTTCGGCTCGCTACCGTTCTTGCTCAGGTTATACCAACTGAATCCCGGCGTCACACAAGGCACGTATGCTACATTATTCTCTTCACACCATTTCAAATCGGCGTATACATGGTCGCGGTAACGGTCTATGTCGAAGTGCATCAACATACTGAAGCGTTGCACGGTCCAGGGCATCAGCAGGTCGGCCGAGCGAATGATCTCATGCAGGTAAGGATCGCTCAGGCAGTCGGCATGAAGATCGCGCCAATAGGTCGGAACGCCTACCATGACACTGCATCCGCCATATTCGGGATCGTTCTTTAGGAAATCGATAAACTTTTCGATGCCGATGTTGCGGATATTGTACGCGCGGTCGGGGAATCCAAGCCCCCAGATTGTTACGACCGGTTTGTCGTTGAAGAACAGGTAGGTTTGCGTCCCTTTCTGATTGGTGACACGAATAGAATCGACAAGGTATTTCCAGTCTTCAATCAACTTCGAACAGTCCTGGTTACGCGCCGCTAAACCGGATAAGTCGTACATGACGGCGATGGCGCGTTTGTATTGCGAAGCCAGTTCAAAAGCGTTTTTAATAAGTGTGGTCTGCCGATTGCCGGGTTGGGCGTCGTTAAAGAAACGTTGCATAAAAACGCCGTCCACACCATATTCCTGCATCCACCTGAAATGCACCTCGACTGTACTGCGGTCGGTCGTGCTGAAAAAACGGGCTACAGAGCCGTCGGCATGTTTCAGACCGGTGGGGTATGTCTTCTCATATTCGCTGACATCGGGCCACATGTCAATACGAATTCTTTCCGCATCCGGATACATTATGCCGTCATCCGGGACACGAAACCAGCCTTGATACCCTGCCATTATCAGTCCTTTATAGGAAGGATACATCGTTGTTTTTGAATGTTTGTTAGTCTGCGACCAACCGTTAAATGTGAAAAATATCCCTAAAAGCGAGATACAAACCACACGCGTGCTAAATTTAAAAAAAGTTTTCATACAATTTTGAATTTTGAATTTTGAATTATGAACAATGATTAATGAATTATGAATTATGAATTATTTTGGTTTGAATTGGATTGTTTTTCTTTGTTTGGCGCTTTGTTTGGCTGCTTCCAGGATATCAACGACAATCAGGTTGTTTTCCAAAGAGGCTAAATCGGTAGGTTTCAGTTCAATTTCCCCACGGATAATACGGGCAAAATAGATGTAAGGGTCTCGTGTCTCTAAGGGAAAATCGGTAATTCTGAAAGTCTCAACCGGTTTATTACGATTCGGTCGAAATTCCAGATCACGGGCGTTGAATACTTTGACATAGCCTTCCTTACCATATATTTCCATGTCTTTACGGTCTACCGGCCAATTCCAAGAGCCTTGCAGAACGGCTTGTGCATGGGGATAAGTCAGGATAATAGTAGCCTGATCGTCCACCTTCGGATATACATCCGGTTTGATGGTTTGCAGGACAGCGGTTACTGTGAGCGGATGTTGGTTTTTCATCAGCCAGGTCATCAGGTTGGCTCCATAGCAACCGAAGTCTATGACCGCTCCGCCGCCATTCAGAACCGGATCGGTGAGCCATGCTAAAAACTCCTTGCTACAACCTATCTCAACCGGCCCTCTGTGTCCGTCCTGGACTAATACTTTATTGACAGGTCCGATAGCGCCCTCTTCCAAAGCAATTTCAAAAGCCCGATAATGTGCAGGATACCACGATGTCTCGTAATTAGTGAGCAGATATATTCCATGCTTTGTCGCTAACTCTTTCATACGTCGGGCATGTTTCGAACTGACGGCCAACGGTTTTTCTACCATCACATGTATCCCCTTAGGGGCGCATACTTCAACGGTATTCAAGTGTTCGTAAATCGAATTGAACGCAAAAACACCCTCTACATTCGTTTTTTCAACCATTTCCTTCACATCCTTGAATACGATATCCCGGTCAAAGCCATATTGTTTCGCCAACCGCTCGACTAACTCCGGGTTGCTTTCCGCAATGCCAACTAATTGAATTTCGGAACGATTGCCTATATTACGCAACAAACCATGGATATGGTCGTGCGACAACCCGTCGATGCCTACCCGAACGGGGGAAAGAGGGGGAAAAGGTTGAAGGGGTGGAATGGGTTGAATGGGTGAAAGGGGTGAATAGTTGCTTAGTAAGTAACATACAAACAATATCTTAATACAATTATGAGTTGTGAATAACTGAGTAATTGAATAACGGAATAATTGAATAACGGAATAACAGATTTTTTTCATGATAACATTTATTTACTCCACAGTTTTTTAATCGTTTCCTCCTGCGAATAGCCTATGGGGCAGGCTTCGCTGCGGGTATTGGCGCGGTAACTGCCGTTTGTTTCGTTGGGACAGGTGATGCCCCGGTTGCCGGGCATCTCAAGGTATCCGGTCGGATCGTATGTTTTCAGCCAATGATAGGCGTATTCGATAAATTCATTGCGATAGTCTTCCGGTTGTAGCGATAGCCACGATATCTCGTCCCAACCCCATACGAAGATACTGTTGATAGAAGCGACATTGGCTTCGCGACCTCTGCCGAAGTTATCAAATTCAACTAAATAGGGCAGGCTTGAGCATCTCCATCCGGTCGGCGTGATGCAACCTTTGCTTTTCAGGAAAAGCGCATCCAAGTAATTGGCTTCTAATATTCCTTTATAGGGTTCTTCCGGTATCTCTTTGATACGCATTGGGAAAGAGTTGAAATCGAGCAGGCTGACACCATCCTTTAACATGCCGAAATAGGGGGTATGCGCATCGATAATAACCCAGTTGCGACGACCATATCTTCGCGCATAGTCACGCATCTTGTCGATGATAAAAGCCCAATGGTCGCGGTCGGGGTCGTTCATGCCCATCAGTTCCACCTGTCCGATATGGAAGGCATCGACGCCGATATTGATATAAGAGCCGGCTAAAAAGTAAAACCACAGTTTCGTTTCCAACTTACTGATGTCGGGCACGCTGCTGTTTTCACGCCAATGGTTTACAAATTTGCCTTCCTCATTCAGCATCGCATCGTATGAGAAGTTGCGTTCTTCATAACGCATGCCAAAACCGCGAAACACCCATTCAGGTATGGGGATGTTGTTTACATCGGTTGTAATGATCTCAAACAGACAGGCTTGAAAAACTATATCGGGGTCGTATTCGTGCATCTGTTTGACTATTTCGGCAGCCGAATTGAGATAGTCGGGGTCGGCTAAGCGGCTCTCGCCACCCCAGCGGTAAATAGCCCGTCCGATAAATTTGGCGCCGATATTTTTTAACATCCTTACATCGTCCTCATAATAAGGATAACGTCCTCTCGTGTTATCCGGAGTAAGAAAAGAAACCATCGTAATGGATTTTTCCAGATAATTTTCCAAAACCTGCCTTGATATACCGTTTTTATCAAACCTGTAATCATCAGCCCCTTGTTTGTTTTGTGTTTCTGTGCCGCACGATAAGTTGCAAACAATTATTACCGCCGCAGTGAAAAAAAATGTTTTCATACGAAAAACATGATTAATGATTAATGATTAATGGGTAAATTTTCATTATTGCTTGGGTGTGAGGGATCGGCACTCTCCGGTATGTCATTGCGAGGTGCGAAGCAATCCATTGAATATCAGGATTTTGGATTGCTTCGCAGGCTCGTAATGACGGAGAAGTAACCGCAATGACAGGGGAATCAAGGAATGGAAATCTTCTCAATCGGCGTATAATGATAGCGATTTGAGCCGGTATTCACATTGGCTCCCATGCGAACATAATAGGTATATCCATTTTTAACCTGAAGCGGTCCTATTTTATATTCCTTTGTAGTATCACTGTTCGGGTCCAAACCGTTAGCTCTCTGTTCGTCCGCCCAGCTTCTGTTAAAATCAAGGCGTCCTCTTGAACCATCGCTGCCACTTGTGTATTCGGAAACATTAATAAAACTGTTATCTCCGTTTCCGCAGAACACTGTCAGACTCAGAAACGCTTGCAGATAGCGAAGGTTGGGAAGGCCATCTGTTCGGGGCGCTCTGATCTTGCAATAAAAAGTCACAGAAGGTCGGACAATGGGCGCCGCTTCAGTGCCAAAGTTATGGGTTCCTATTTCGTTCCTGAAATCAATGACCTGAAGGTAAGGGGTAACGGTAAAGTCCTGTACGGTTGTTTTGCCTTTACTCAACTGAACATTTTTGACCGTATCCATTGGCCAGAACGGGCCATCGTAGGGCAGCATATCATATCTGCCTTCAAACAACTTTGTATTCTGATAGGTTCCATCCTGTTTGATTCGTAAATCCTGATAATTGGTTGCTCCCTCCGGATGTCCCGTCCAGCTTCTTTCCCATATTCGAATTTGCCAGTCGTTCTGCGAGGCAAGCAACGGTTGGTTGGTGAACGAATCATATATAGTACCTGTAAAAGTACAATCAGGCGCATCCCAATTGTCTATTTTAGTACAGGACACCAAGCTCATCAGAGCAACGCCGAAAAATAAAAATAATATTTTTTTCATGTCTTATATATTTATCAGTTAATAAATTATCGAAGCGGATTCTGCGGAAGGAGGTTTGGATTTCTGTTGATTTGACCCTGCGGGATACCTTGATAGTAACAATTTCTGTTGGCATTCCAATTCCGGCTACTCATTTCGCGTTCATCCAAATAAATATATTTATCTTCATCTATGACGTAATAACAGGCCAGAATACGTGGAATCCAGCGGTCTAACACCCTGTCGGCTATTCTCCATGTACGTAAATCCCACCAACGATGGGCTTCGCCCCACAATTCGCGATACCGTTCGTCGCGGATAAATTCCAGGTTACCGTCAATCGGATAACCATATTTTTGCGACAGGTCAACGCCCGAAGCGTCGTCGGGGCGGACCACTTTACTTCCGGCGCGTTCACGGATTTGGTCCGTATAAGAGAAAGCTTCTTCTTTTAATCCTAACTCATAAGCGGCTTCTGCCGTATTCATATAGATTTCACCCAGACGGAACACGATCCATGGCTGTACGCTCTGATGTTCCCTGGCCATAGTCTGTGGCATGTCGGGGTTGACATATTTACGCACATAGGCGCCCGTAAGACAGTTGTTCTCACCACCTTCAGCGTTGCGCATCCCATGGTCGCTGAGAATCCGGATGCCATTGAATGTCTCAGCCCGGTTTGAGGCGTTTGATACGATGCGGTTACCTTCCGTATTGGGAACTTCTGTATTAAGACCGTCAAAAATGGCGTCCGCTTTCCATGTAAACGTTTGATACAGTCCGCGTTGAATCTGGAATATTTTTCCACGCAGCTCGTCGCCATTGAAATAAACGCTTCCGCGCAGGCGGGGTTCCATCCCCTCCCTGATATCGCCGCGATCATCATAACGTTTCGGATAGCCGTCGGCGTCTACGATGTCAGGGAAATCATACATCTGCATAAAATCAAGGGCGGGATAACTCTGGCTGCCCACGAATCCCGACATATCGGGAAAAGGAGCCATCCCTGCATCCCATGAATGGGGCAGAAGGAACGTGCGTTGCGGGGCGTTCAGGTTGTATTGTTTGATGAAGATATTCTCCGGTGAATTGGGATCAAGGAAAAGTCTTGCGAAGTTGGTCTCTTTGTCCGGATAACCGGCTGTATAGAGCGTATAACCTCCCGATTCAACGATCTTGCCCGCATCATACGCATACTGGAAAAACTCACGCGCCCTGTCAGGTGACATTCCCGCAAGTCCTTGCATATAAGCTTGCTCGTTTTCAAAACCAAGATATTGGGAATATTTTGCGATCCGACCTGCATAAAGCATTGTACGCGACATCAGGGCGGCGGCCGTATATTTATTGGCGCGGGTAATATTCTTATCCGAAGTCAGATTATCAATAGCAAATTGCAGATCATCGTGGATAAATTTCCATACATCATATTCCGTGTCACGCGAAACCTCCAGGGTTGAAATGTCGTCCATCGGGTTCTGAGCTACCGTGATAATCGGCACGCCTCCAAAACGTTTTGCCATACCCGAATAGAAAAATGCGCGCAGGAAATGAGCTTCGCCCAACAAACTGTTATAGACGCCTTCGTTAAAATATTCCCTGTACTGCGGAAAAATGTTTATGAACGTATTCACCTCGCGAATACGGTCGTAAGGCCAGTATGAATGTCCATCGTTGTTGACCTGCAGCCATGAATTAACAAACTCGCCGGCCATGTTCTGAATATTATACTTCATAGCGTTCCATGTGTCCCAGGCGTCGGGATTTTCGCCGCCATTATTACGATAACCCCGATCACCGTTTGACATATAGAGAAAATCCTCAATCGGAAGATTGCAGTACAGACCGGTAAAATACATTTTAACGCCCGATTCGCTGCCGAATAGCTCCGATTCGCCCAGAATGCCTTTCGGTTCCAAATCCAGATCATGGCAGGATGAGATGCAAAAACCAAAAACGGCTAATAATAATAAATATTTAATTTTCATAATTGTAACTGTTTAGAATTTAAGACTTGCGCCAAACGTAAATGTTTTGTTGTTCGGATAGGCGTACATATCAACATAATCATTGTTGGAAGCTCCAACACCTCGCGTCGAACCGGGTCGTTCAGGGTCAATATCTTTCAAAGAGCTTATTGTAAGTAAGTTATAACCACTAAAATAGATTCGTAAACCCTTAATTCCCATTTTTGACATCAAAGCTCGGGGTAATGTGTAACCAAATTCGATCGTTTTCAAACGTGCATACGAAGCATTCATTTTATTATTAGTACCTGCGCGACGACCGTCGTGTCCTGTAACAGGATACCAGCCCGAAATCCACTTGGTATCAGCGGCGAAATAATCGGCTTCAGGGTTTTCGGGACGCCAGCGGTCCATAAACCAGCTCAATGTATTCCGTCCGCCGAAAGGTAACGCTTCGGTAAAAACTTCCGACAGCGACAGGTAGATACCATAAGCGCCCTGGAAGTTCATGGACAGGTCGAAGTTCTTATAGCTGCCACCCATCGAAACTCCAAAATTGAAAAACGGCAGGCCTTGGGTAGCTACCGGATGGTCGTCGTCGCCGTTGATGATACCATCACCGTTCCAGTCGAGTGCATACCAGTCGCCCGGCAACGCCCCTTGTCCCATCGGATAGTTACTGAAATTGCGGATATCATTGATATTGTCGAACATACCTAACTGTTCACGCGAATCCCACCATATTT
>Ga0099364_10003346_pt1 | contig 24888 bp, 19 predicted proteins | sample TergutTh196P3_FD_73070 | JGI IMG/M metagenome (GOLD analysis project Ga0099364, IMG submission 73070) | Microcerotermes parvus P3 segment gut microbial communities from Pointe-Noire, Republic of the Congo - Th196 P3 | ecosystem: Host-associated > Arthropoda: Insects > Digestive system > Gut ...
TGACTGTGGCGTCGACTTGTACTGTGGCAGGCAAGCAAACACGAAGCTGTTCAACCTGCGACAGCACTGAAACCGTCGATGCGTCATTGGCGAACCACACTTATGGCAGTTGGACGACAACCTTAAACGCCGCTTGTACCACTACCGGCAGCAGAGAACGTTTCTGCAGTGTTTGTCAGTATCGCGACGAGGGCAAAATCGCTGCCTTGGGTCATCGTGATGAGGATGCCGACGGCATCTGCGATGTGTGCGAACAACCCACAAATTTCCAATGGTCGTTCCTGAAGTGCTGTGCAGAGCATGAGAGCGACGGCGCCAACGTCTTTGTCCGCTTCTTCTGCTTCATGCGCCAGTTGTTCTCCAAGAGCATCTTCGGCGTCGACATCTTTGTGAAGAAATAAAAAATCCGTCCCTCTTGACGTCTTCATGAAGAAAAAAGTACTCAAAAAAGTCCGCTCTTTAAGGGCGGGCTTTTGGCGTTTGTGTAGCCGATTTTCAATAGTTGCTCGCCACTTCCCCACACTCTTGCAATGTTCACACTTTTTGTTTATAATATACTTATAAAGGCGATGTTGAAAAACTAGATTTTCAACAAGCCCATAAAGTAAGGAAAGGAATATTAGAGGTTTTAAATCACTAATATCACGCCAAATATGGATAAAAAATTGCGATTTCGCCGCGTTTCGGCAGTGCTCCTGATTTTGCTGTGCTTTGTGGGGCTGATGTCCGCCACAGCGTACCACCAGGCGACAGGAGGGAGCGGCACCCAAAAGCGCGGTGAGCTGACCCCAATCCCCGCCGCCCGCGGTGAGGTTGTGGACACAAACGGCATCCCCCTAATCGTCAACCGCCAGTCCAACAATGTCATCTTCAGGGCGGGTCTGTTCCCCTCCCGCGCCGCACAGGAGGAGCGAAACGAGGTGATTTTGGCGCTCATCAAGCTTCTTGATAGCCAGAAAATCCCATGGTTGGATACCCTGCCTATCACACTGAACAAGAGCGGCAAGCCCCGTTTTGTCAAGGAGCGCGACAGGGATATCACATGGTTGAAAAGCCGCGAAATGCTCAATCTTAACGATTACGCCACAGCCCAGGACTGCTTCACCGCCCTGGTACAGCGTTTCGGGCTTGATGGCTACAGCGTGAAAAATCAGCGAAAGCTCGCCAGTGTCAATGCCGCGCTGTTTCAAGACGGCTTCCGTCTTGCGCAGCCTTACACATTTGCCGTGGATGTGCCGTCGGAAATAATAGCGAAAATCAAGGAGCAAAGCGCCGTTTTTCACGGCGTCGACGTGGAGATTGTTCCTGTGCGTGAATACGCCGTCAAGGGAGACATCATGCCCCATATTCTTGGGCGCATTGGCGCTCTTGACCCTGACGAGTATGAACGGCTGAAAAATCAGGGTTATCGAATGAACGATGTCATCGGCAAAAGCGGTATCGAAAAGGAGATGGAAAGCGAACTGCGGGGTAAGGAGGGGAGAAAGCTCATCACTCAAAACCGCGACGGCAGCCTTTCAGAGGAAATCATTGAGCCGCCTGTACAGGGCAACACCATAGTGCTGAATATTGACCTGAGCTTGCAGGAATGGCTGATGACGAATTTTGGCAATTTTCTTGAAAACGACCTGCGCAATACGCGGCTTTCTTACGCGGCGGGGTCGGCGATTATTATGAACCCCAACACCGGCGCAGTGCTTGCCTGTGTCAGTTACCCCACCTATGACATCACCACCTTTGCGAAAGATCTTAAAAAACTCAGCAAGGACAAGACGAAACCCCTGTGGGACAGGGCGTTGATGTCCGCATATCCCCCCGGCTCAACCATCAAGCCCTCCATTGCCGCCACAGCGTTGGAGGAGGGAATTATTACCACGTCTACCACATTTCATTGCCGCGGGAGTTTCAACGCGGGGGGGAACCGCTTCAACTGTATCACGTCTCACCTGCACCCCGCCAACGTCAATGTCAACAATTCTATCGTCCACAGCTGCAACACATTTTACTATAATTTGGCGGTAAAATTGGGTATAAACAAGCTAAATGAGTACCGTTCCCTGTTTGGTTTCGGGCAAAAAACAGGCATAGAACTCCCGGAAATGTCAGGAATACTGGACAGCCCTGAGTACCGCGAAGCCTTGGGACAGCCCTGGCAGTTGGGCTACACCGTACAGGCGGGCATCGCCCAAGGCGCGAACCAGTTTACCCCCATTCAACTCGCCAATTATGTTTCCACTGTAGCCAACGGCGGGACTCGCTATGTCCCCCACGTGGTCAAGGAAATCAAGAGCTACAACCTGAGCGAAACCATACTTTCCAAAGAGCCGGAGATTGGGGCTGTGGTTCCTGTGAGCGAAAAAAACATGAAAATCGTTCAGGAGTCCATGAAAAACATGGCGAACAGCATCCCTAATCGTCTTGGAAACACCCGCGTTCAAATCGCGGCAAAAACAGGCACGAACCAACGATCCGTCAGCGGCTTCAAGAAAACGGTGAGCGACGGTCTGCTCGTCGCCTATGGACCTTACGAAAACCCCGAAATAAGCGTCGTCATCTTTGCTGAACTGGCAGATAAATCCGCCACTGTTGTTCCATTCGCCGGCAGGCTGTTTAACTACTATTTCAGCCGCAGCGCCAGTTTCCCAAAACCCCAAGCGGAGGGAGTACTTTTAGGATAGAAAATCAGGTCTTATTCCCCATCATTAATGCGGCATCCTCAATTGGCTTGAATTTTCTTTGTGAATATTGTATAATAGCTTTGGAAAAATTGGGTAAAGGGAGAAAAAAATGCGAAACAAAGAATGCATCGCCATGTTGTTGGCGGGGGGGCAGGGCAGCCGCTTAGGTGTGCTGACCCAGACCATCGCCAAGCCCGCTGTGCCTTATGGCGGTAAGTACCGCATCATAGATTTTCCCCTGTCGAACTGCGTGAATTCGGGTATCGACACCGTGGGAGTGCTGACTCAGTACCAACCGTTGGAGTTGGCGGACTACCTGGGCAACGGGCAGCCTTGGGATTTGGATCGTGCCGACGGCGGCGTACATATTCTCGCGCCATATCAGCAAATCGGTGAGAGCTCCTGGTACACAAACACCGCCAACGCCATTTTTCAGAACATAAACTTCATTGAGCGTTACAATCCTGAGTACGTTTTGGTGCTGTCGGGCGACCATATTTATAAGATGGACTACGCAAAAATGCTAGACTTTCACAAGGAGAAAAATGCCGCCTGTACTATCGCCATGTTGGAGGTGCCGTGGGATGAGGCGTCCCGCTTTGGGTTGATGAATACGGACGCGTCGGGGCGTATCACCGAGTTTGAGGAGAAGCCGCCGGAGCCGAAATTCAACACCGCCTCCATGGGTGTTTATGTGTTTACTTGGGATAAATTGTTGCGTTACTTAGAAAATGATTCTAAAAATCCCGACAGTTCTCATGACTTTGGTCACGACCTCATACCCGCCATGCACAAGAATAACGAGCTGCTTTTTGGTTACAAATTTGGCGGATATTGGAAAGATGTAGGGACTATTGACAGCCTTTGGGACGCGAATATGGACCTGTTGCGCAGTGCGGAACAGATCCAACTGGGCGACCCGGATTGGCGCATCTATTACAAAAGCACCGCTGCGCCGCCTCAGTATATCGCGGAAGAAGCGCAAGTTCGTGATTGCCTTATCAGCGAGGGCTGCGAGGTTTACGGCGACGTGGATTACTCCGTACTGTTCGCTAACACGCTCATTGAACCGGGGGCGCGAGTGGAGTACAGCGTGCTGATGCCCGGTGCGGTGGTCAAGGCGGGAGCGGCGTTGAGTTACGCTATTGTCGCCGAAAACGCCGTCATCGGCGAAAACGCCACAGTGGGCGAGAGCGGCGAGTCTATGGCGGCTCGGGGCGAGGGAGAAAAGTGGGGCGTGGCGGTCATCGGCAAGGGCGTTCAGGTTGTTCCCGGCAGTGTTATTGGCGCCGGAGCGATGGTAGGATAGGTTTTTGTTTGTTCATTTCGAGTATTTTTAACGAAGTTTTGCGAAAAAAGCGCCAAAATAGGGAAAGCTAAAGGCACAATATGAAAGTACTGCTCATAAATCCGCGCGTGGGACTGAATCGTTTCCACACAAGCCTGCCCTTGGGTATGCTTGCCATCGGCTCTTACCTAAAAAGCAAGGGCTACACTGTGCGTACCTTTGACCGCTGTGTTCAGCGTGAAAACTTTATCAAAATCTTTGACGAGTTCAAACCCGATGTTGTGGGTTTTTCAATCTTTTCTTTTGATGTGGTCAAGGATGCTATGAAAATTTCAGCCTATGCGCGAAAAAGCGGGATTCCCGTTGTTTTGGGCGGCGGTTTTTCAACAATTTTGGCGCGGGAGTTTTTAAGCGAAAACATTGGCGATTACGTTGTTTTAGGCGAGGGCGAAATCACAATGGACGAGCTGCTGCAAAGGATTGAACGCGGCGCGGATGTGGACGACGTGGCGGGACTTGCCTATGTGCGCGATGGCAGCGTGCGTTTTACCTGCGAGCGGGAGTTTTGCGACCTGCGCCAACTTCCCAAACTCGATTGGTCGCTAGTCAAGCCCTCCAACTACTACACTTTCACTTTTCCCGGCTCGCAAAACGCTATTTATATCTACCACTCCAAGGGTTGCCCTGGCCGTTGCAGCTTTTGTTTCAACAAGAGCTTTCACAAGTCCATGCGGCGTTTGCGTTCCGACGAGGCTGTCTGCGCGGAAATCCGCGAGTTGGTTGATACTTACGGCGCGGACGGCGTTATTTTCGGCGACGAGTGCTTTTGCGCAAACAAGGAGGAGATGTTGGCGTTTTGCGAAAAATTGGCGTCTCTTGATATTTTATGGGCGTGCCAAACCCGTCCCACCCTGACGCGCCAGGAGGTTCAGGCGATGTATGATTCGGGTTGCAGAACAATCTTTTTCGGCGTTGAAAGCGGCTCACCCCGGATGCAAAAAGAGGTGCAGAAAAATCTTCCTCTCGAGCGCGTAAAAGAAACCTTTGAGTTGTGCCGCGAAATTGGAATCTACACTGTAGGTTCGTTCATCCTGGGCTTACCCGGCGAAACCCGTGAGGATATGCTGCAAACTCTTGAATTTATCAATGAGATTAAGCCCGACCTCATGCAAAAGCCCTTTTTTCTGCCCGCTCCTGCCTCAAAATGTTGGGATGATTTGATTGCGCAAGGGAAAATTGAAGTGCCAAAAAATTTGCTTTCGTGGCGAAAAAGCTATCCAATGGAAACTCTAGGGATATCATATTGCGAGCTGTCAAAGCGAGAGCTAAACGTGATTTCTAGCTTTTTAGGTCTGCTCAACACCATTCCTCCCCGTTCGGAACGACGGGACATTTACGCGAAAAACGTCCTGCGTATTTTCCTGAGGGAGGTTATTCTGCTGCCCCAACGGCGCGGTCTTTTTGGGGGACTTCACTACGTCTTTTCTATGGGTGTTACTGCCTTGCGGCTGATGTGGTTCTTGACCGCCTACCCAAAAATTCGCCGCGAATATGGGCTGTATCTTAAAAACTTTCGCGGGTAGGGCATACACAGTCAAGCTCCGATAGACTTATATCGCCTCAAGCCGATGCGGAAAAAGATGTAACTGGGGATCAGAAACAAAATGCCAAACAGGGGGCAGAGCATATAAAATACACCGTCCTCCATGCCCAAAAGGTAGAGCAGGGGGTAGTACTGCACCACGGCGAGGGGGACGACATAAGTGAGGAATTTCAGGATGCCGCCGCCGTATATCACGAACGGGTAACGTCCGAACTCCTTGCCGCCGTGGGTGAGTATGTTCATGAACTCCAAGCCTTCAGTTGTGAAGAATGTGAATGACGCAAAGATGATATACAGCCCCGCGAAAACTACCGCACCGCAGGTAATCATCAAGAACAGAGTGAGGATTTTGTCCCATGTCCAAACGACGCCGCTGTTGGGTATGGCGTAGCACAGCACAGCTATTGCCTGGACGAAAACTCCCAACCTGCCGAACTCCATGTGGCTTGCGGTGACTTGGTAGATGATGCCACGGGGACGGACCAGGTAGCGGTCGAATTCGCCGTTACCCAACAGGCGCGGAAAGATGTCAAAGCCCCGGGCAAACACTTCCGTGATTGAAAAGCTCATCAAAATCGCCGACGCGCAAAGCAAAACCTGGCTCAGGGTGAAGCCCTCCACTTCGTTAAACCGGGCGAACATGACAAGCACACTCGCCACCGTGGCAAAGGACAGGACAACCCGCGAGAGCAGGTGGATGAAAAACGCGGCTTTGTATTGCATTTGGCATTTGAGGTTGATTGCGAAATACTTGAGATAAAGTTTCATTTTTTAGCCTCCCTGCGCCACAACGCGCTTCAGAGAGTGTTTCATCAGCAGCTTGCCCAGCAGCACCATAACGATGAGCCAGAAAACCTGTAGAGCGATTCCCCACATAGCGTCGCTGCCCGCAATTTCGCCGTTGAAGATGCGCAGAGGAAGGTTTTGCATCGCGCCAAAGGGCGAGAGTTCCAGTATCCTGCGCAAGGTTGCGGGGAAAAACGACAGCGGGATATACCCCCCTGCCAGGAAATCCGCCGCGACGCTGAATATGGCGTTATAGCGGGACATTGTATAAAAAACAGAGATGTAATCGAGTATCACATAGGCGCTCACAACTAGCACTGTCAGGGTCAGGGACACGGCAAAAAGCCCTAATCCGCCCAGGTTCGCGGGCAGATTCATGCGAAAGGGCGCGGGGAGTAAAAACGCCACAGCGAGAATGGGCAGGCAGCGCATGGCGGCGTTAGCAAGCCTGTTGGCGAGGGATTCAAAATACCAACGGTTGTAAAGATTCATGGGCCGCACAAGCTCGTAGGCTATGTTGCCGTTGACGATAGTTTCTGTTATGTTGCCTCCCCATGACCAAGGCACGATAACTCCCAAAAACGCCTGCTGCAGCCATATATACTGCACCAGTTGGGAGAACTCCATGGGAAAAGCGTCGGGGTTAGCGCGGTAAAACGCCGAAAACGCCAGTATCTCCATGAAGCCCCAGGCAAATTGGGTGGAAATCCCCGCCAAAGCCGCCGCGCGGTATTGCAGACCGTTGATGAAGCGTATGCGCAACAGGGAAAAATACGCCCTCATATTTGGTACTCCTTGTACAGGGCGGCGACCATCTCCTCGGCGGTGATGTCGGACACGGACACGTCCTGGAGCTCACAGTGGGCAGCGAGGTGGGCAATCCCCTCGTTTACCCGGACGATGGCGGGGTCGAGTTCGAGAACCAGGCGTCCGTCTTTTTCTCCGGAAATCGCCATGCCTGTCACCAGGGGCGGCGGACTTCCGCTGTATTTCACCACCAGTGTTTTACGCTCGGATGAACGTTTTTTCAGCTCCTCCAGACTGCCGTCCAACAAAATCCGCCCCTTGCCGATGAGCAAAATTCGTTGGGTTAACGCCTCGATGTCCTGCATATCGTGGGTGGTCAAAATTACCGTTGTGCCGTGCTGGGCGTTGAGGCGTTTGATGAACTGCCGCACGGCGATTTTCGACACCGCGTCGAGCCCGATTGTGGGCTCGTCAAGAAACAAAATCCGCGGGCTGTGTATTAATGACGCGGCGATTTCACAGCGCATACGCTGACCCAAGCTCAAGCTGCGGGCGGGTGTTTTCAGGATTTCCCCAAGGTCAAGCAGCTGTGTTAACTCGTCCAGATTGCGCCTGTAGGTCGCCTCGTCAGTTTTGTAGATGTCCCGTATCAGCTCAAGGCTGTCCACAACCGGAACGTCCCACCAGAGCTGACTGCGCTGCCCGAAAACCACGCCGATTTGCGCCACATGGGCGACGCGGTCGCGCCAAGGGGTACGCCCGTTGATGTCGCACACACCGCTGTCGGGGGTCAAAATCCCGCACATGATTTTGATAGTGGTGCTTTTCCCTGCGCCGTTTGGACCGATATAGCCCACCATTTCCCCGTCGCCGACGGTGAAATTCACGTCACTCAAGGCTTTGATAACCTCGTATTCACGTGAAAAAAGCGCCTTTACGGCGTGAGCAAAGCCCGCCTGCCGTTTTGTGACGCGGAAGGTTTTGTTGATGCCTGAGAGTGTAATCATGACCGCTTGGCTTCTCCTTTTTTAATCTCCTAACTTGAAAATCAACTAGTCTTTGCGGTGTATTCACGCCAAACGCATGAATGTATAATCTATGAACGCAAGCGATTCAATCAGCGTTATGAGGGGTTAAAATGGTCGAAATCGCTTGCTCTCAAACGTATATTATAACATTTTTCAATGAAAAAAGCAACAGTTTTTTGCTTGTTCACAAAAAAATTAACTCATGCGTTTGACGTGGCGGTGTATTTTCCATCTGACTTCGTCAAAAATACTTGTAATGCGAAAGTATTCCTGCGCTTTTTCTTTGTCAGACGAAAAGTATTCTCGCAAATCCTGAGCCGATTTTCGAGTTAATTGACTATATTTGCATTTCCTACAGTTTCAATTCACCCTCGAACCTATGCTGAAGATCCACAAGGCGCATCTCGAAATCATGGCGGTTTTTTTGGCGCAGAACGTCCAAAATCAGTCCCGAAAAAAACGACAGAGCGGCAATAATAAAACCACTGCACAGGGCGATGAGTGTGGGGAATTGCGGGACGGTGTGGGTGCGTAAAAATTCGATAAAAATGGGGATAAAGCAGCCGATACAGAACATGGAAATAACCAAAGCGAGGAGGGAAAAAAAGGCGAGAGGGCGGTAGTTTTTGAAGAGCTGCCCAATAAGGCGCAATACCTTAACGCCGTCACTGAGGGTGTTGAGTTTGCTCTCGCTACCTTCCGGACGGTCGCGGTATTGGATGGGGACGCTGAGGACGCGGAGATTTTTGTCAGCAGCGTGGATTGACATCTCCGTCTCAATCTCAAAGCCTTGTGACAGAACGGGAAAACTCTTGACGAATATATAGCTGAACGCCCGCATTCCGGTCATGATGTCCTTGAAGTCGCACATGAACAGAGCGTTGATGAATTTTCGCACCAAAAGGTTGCCGAAATTGTGGAAAGCACGCTTGTTTTCCGTGAAATATGTACTGGAAAGACGGTCGCCGATGACCATGTCCGCCTGCCCGGCAAGTATTGGCGCGGCTAGCTTTTTGGCATCGGAGGCGGGGTATGTGCCGTCGCCGTCCGCCATGAGATAGACCCGCGCGTCCACCTCGCGGAACATACGGCGAATCACGTTGCCTTTGCCGGGCGCCGGCTCATGCCGCACCACCGCACCCGCGGCGGCGGCAAGGGCGGCACTGCGGTCGGAGCTTGCGTTGTCGTAGACATAAACCGTCGCTTCAGGCAGGGCGGCTCTGTAGTCGGCGACCACCTTGGCGATGGTCATCTCCTCGTTCAAACATGGGATTAAGACCGCAATTTTATCCATTTTTTATGCACCATTTTTTAGAAAATTTCAGCCGCAAACCAGGGCTTGTCTGAAAATTAAAAAACATCGGATATTTTGAGGTAAAACGGAGCGAAACGAGGAGAAAACCGCAGGAATACTTTCGTATTCCGAGGAGTTTCGACGATGTTGCAGTCCGTTTTAACCAAAATAGACAAGTTATTTTATTTTTCAGACAGCCCCTAGTTTCTATTCTCTAGATTCCCAACGCCACGCGTCGGCGCACATATCCTCCAAGCCAAGTTCAGCTTGCCAACCCAAAACCTCTTTGGCAAGACTTGTGTCGGCGTAACATTCGGCGATGTCGCCCTCTCGGCGTTTTTCAAAGCTGTATGGGACTTTCTGTCCTGTGACCTGCTGAAAGGTGTTGACTAACTCAAGGACACTGCAGCCCTTGCCCGTGCCAAGATTGAAAACATCTAAACCAGAGTTGCCCAAAACGCGCTCCAAAGCGTGGATGTGCCCCTTGGCGAGATCCACCACGTGGATGTAGTCGCGCACACCGGTGCCGTCCGCGGTGTCGAAGTCCTTGCCAAAAATGGAGAGCTTTTTAAGTTTTTTCGCCGCCACTTGGCTAACATAGGGCATAAGATTATTGGGAGTTCCGCTAGGGCGTTCGCCAATCAACCCGCTTTTATGTGCGCCGATTGGGTTGAAATACCGCAGCAGACTTATGCTCCAGTCCTTGTCGGAGATGTAAAGCTCCCGCAAAATCCGCTCGATTGTGAGCTTTGTTGTACCATAGGGGTTGGTGGTTACGCCGTCGGGCATAGCCTCGTTGAACGGCGGGCGATTTTCGGAGCCGTAAACCGTTGCCGAGGAGCTAAAGACCATGTTTTTGCAGCCCCCTGCACACATCGCCTCAAGCAGGCAGATAGTACCGTAAACATTGTTTTTGTAGTATTCAAGGGGCTTTTGGACACTCTCGCCAACGGCTTTCAGCCCTGCGAAATGAATCACCGCCTCAATGGGTTCGTCCTGAAGCAGATTCACAATCAGTGACTTATCGCGAATGTCGCCCTCCACGAATTGCGGGGCGCGTCCGGCGATTTGCTCGATTCTGTCCACAGTTTCCCTGCAACTATTGGATAAATTATCCAAAATTATCACGTTATATCTTTTGGCAAGCAGCTCAACCACGGTGTGGGAACCGATGAAGCCAGTTCCTCCAGTTACTAAAACAGACATAAGACCTCCTAAAATATAATATAAGATGGTTGCAAAATCCATACCGCTAAGTATAGCACAAACCACGCTGAATTTCAACACTTGCTTTTTCTTTTATAATATGCTATACTTACTCCAAGACACCTTAACAACACAAAAAAACTAACAGCTTCGAGCTTGCAGCCTAAAGCCTTTCGCCACGGCGCAGAGCCTAATGCGTATGACGGGAAACCGTTGTGCGTTCCGTGTTTGAGAAGAAGCTTGCACCTGCACAACCCTTGGAAACGTTGATTCTGCATTCTTTGCAGTCATCGTTGTGGTTGTGTATTCATGCAAGCCGGAACCTCAGCGGCTTGTTTTTTTCGTGTTTGAGAGTACCGGAGGTGATAGTTTTGAATAGCCGCACAAAAACTCTTTGCGCTATGCTGCTGTGTGTAGCCGCTGTGTTTGTGTTTTTCGCTTGCAATGGCGGCTCCCCCGCTGACCTGGAAATCACCACGGGCGTTGCTGACGGCGCAACGGTGTTTTCTGACGATTACACACCTGCAGATGCTAGCAACGACGGGTACACATCAACTCAAGAAGACGGCACTGTGCCAGTCAATGCCGGCGGCAGCACAACCAAGACTTCCGACAGTACGGAAAGTGGCGCGATTATTGACGTGCAGGCAGAGAGCACCAACACCACAAGACCCGCTGCCGCGCAATCTACCAGTACATCCCCCGCAACCACTCGCTCCAACGCTGCCCCCGCCCAAAGCACCTCTGAAAAGTCCGCCGCCTCAACCCGCTCGGCGCAGTCAACCACCTCCACCCGCGTCAATAATACCGCCTCCACCCGTCCCCCCGCGACAACAACAACAAGCGCCGCCCCAAAACCTGCAACGCTATCCATTGACATCAACCTGGCAAAAATTCAGGGGCTCGGATTGGCTTCTCACACCTACAAAATCACCACCACCGACTCCATTAACCGTGTGAAAACCCGGGATTTCACAGGTGTTCGCGTCAGGGATGTTCTCGCCGCCTTGGGCGCTGACATGAGCCGCATCACTAAAAATTCCACACTCCATGCCATTGCAAACGACGGCGTAAGCTATACCTATCCTTACGGGGAGTTCATGGACGACAGAGCGTTATTTTCCTGGCAGGAGGACAACACCGTCTTTGACACCGTGCGGATTTCACCCGGCGGCACAACGGGACAAAACGCCTTTAAGTTCGTCAAGGACGCGGCAAAAATTACACTGATGTACTAGATTCTAGATACATAACCACAGGAAAAACAGGTACGGGAAAATAGACTTTGGATGAGCGCATCTGGAATCTATGGCTCTGGTACCGGAAAGGAGTTTATCATGCAAGCGATTATTTCATGGATTCTGGCGATTTTCTGTTCCGTCGGTTGCTTTTTCTTCGGCATTTTCGGCACGGAGTGCCCTCTGACAGGTCTTGCTGACAGGGGCGGCATAGTGCAGATTCAGCCCGAGAGCTTCAACATCACCAAAAGCAACGTTCTTGCCCTCAACCTCACTGTACGCAAGCTGACAATCCGCACGGAAAACCAAGTGGGTACTGTCAGAATCCGCGAGTTCACCGGCGTTCGTTTCAGTGAGTTTTTGCAGGCAAAGGGTGTAGATTTAAACCGCCTTACCACCGCCTCAAAAGTTCGCGTTGACTGCGCCGACAAAGAAACCTACACCTACAGCTACGCCATGTTTATGGATGCCAAAACCCTCCTGACCTGGCAAGAGGACAGCGAAATCTTTGACACAATCCGCTTCTCACCGGGCGGAACAACGGGCTACAACGCCTATTTGTTCCTGAAGGAAGTCGCCACAATCACGCTTTACTACTAGGGAGTGTTGACCCTACTGAAATGTGCAGGTTTTTGAGATAATTTTTCTCATTTCAAGGCAGAGAAAGGAAGAATACTTTGTGTATTCCCACTGACGATAACGCAGAAAGGAGGAAAATTAGCCATAAAGATGTGCATTTTGCATAGTGTCAACACGACCTAACCCCCCAAAATCGTTGTGAGACAGGAAATTCCTGTAACACATAAACATTTCAAAATTAAGGAGAAAAACAATGTTCGACAAAATCATCGCATGGATTATGTCCATCCTCTGCGCAATCAGTGCCTTCTTTGGCGGTCTTTTCGGTCTTGATTGCGACAAACCCGACACCGTAGATCCCCCTACCACGGTTATTGTTGAGCCAACAACGCAGCCCACAACGGAGTCGACCACCGAACCGACTGCCGGCACCACCCAGGCACCGGTTGCATTCCACAGCTTTGACATCAGCCCCGCCCTGATTCAAGGTCTCATCGACGATGACACGCTTGACCTGGTGTATGAAGATTTCATAGCTGTGAGTTCTTCGCCGCAGACACGCTACTATTCTGCTGAAGGTGTAGTCCTGCTAGCTCTGCTAGAGGCTCTTGGTGCTGACGTTGACAGAATCGGCAGCGGTTCACAGTTAACAGTTATTGCCACTGATAGCTATGGCGATACTTACTGGGGTTATGACGTAATCACCGCCTCTAATACACTGATTGCTTTGGCAGTAGGCAATAACACTACCGGATTCCCGGCGTCCATGTCAACAAGCAACACGCCGCGCTTCTTGCCAATCAGTCTTTGCGGACCTGATAATGTTGGCGGTACCGGCAGCATGGTTTCCCTTGTCGGTACACTCGTCATCACCTATTAACCATCGGCATTAACAAGAGGAGCGGACCTGGTTGAACTCTCATGAGGAGGTATTGTTACCGAGAAAAGCACGTTATGATTATCTCTCGGTATGCAACGTCTTCCTCCAAGCGAGGCTTGGTCCTCTCTTGTTTCTTTGAAAGGAGGACAAGATGTTTAAGAGCATAATCAGTTGGATTATCACGGGATTGATCGCTATCGCGGTGTTCTTGGGCAACACATTCGGTGTTGAAGTCAGTCTGCCCGAAATCTCAACAACCGCGCCCACCGTCACCACTGAGCGAGTTCCCAATCGCGAAGCGCAAACTTTCCCAATCGACATGGACTTGATAAATGACCTTGTGGACAACCACGGGCTTGAGGTGCACACTTACAACATGACCGTAACGTTCATCAACGGCATTTCCACCAACCGGGACTTCACCGGCGTGCGGCTGCGCGACATCCTCGAGGCAATCGGCGCAGACATGGCGGCAATGGACAGCCACACAACCCTGCAGGCACTTGCCGAAGACGGCGCGGTGATGACCTATGCCTACAGCAGCTTCATGGACGACAAAACCCTCATCGCATGGATGGAAAACGACGAATACACCACCGACGCACCGCGCCTTTGCCCCGGCAGTTCAACGGGCATTAACGGTGCGAGATTCCACAAATGGGTGACAGAGCTTACACTTTATTTTTAACGTTTCAGCGTAAAATGCAGGGGCGCGAATGAGGAGACAGGAGTTAGGATACAGGCGGGAGGTCTCTGACCTTAACCCTGAATCTTCATATTTAAGGAGAGCACAATGAAAAAAATCACATCCATATTAATGTCAATGTGCCTGTTGCTTGCGCTTTTTGCCTGCAACAGCGCGGACAAGCCCACCGACGCACAAGGCACCGCAAGCCCTGCAAATGGCGAAATCAGTGAGTTGTTAATCAGCGGTCTGCCCGAGGGTGATTTTGTCCTGACTTGGGAGATGCTCAAAAGTGATTACGAAGTGACTGAGCGTGAAGCGATGTTGCGCAAATCCAGCGGCGACGAGCGTTTAGTACGCGCAAAAGGCGTGTTACTGGAGAATATTTTGCGTCGCCACGGCGTTGAACAGCGTGAGATTGACGGCTTGATGACCCACGCCAGTGACGGATACGCAATCGAGCTGAACAAAAAACAGCTTGAGGAGCGTGAGGTGCTTCTCGCCTTTGAGATTGACGGTGAGGAGTTGGAGCTGCCGCGCATTGTCATCCCAGAAGAGCGGGGAATGTACTGGACAAAGTTCCTAATCGCCATTGAGATTCAGGGTAAAATCGAGGAAATCGCCGTAACAAAGGAGCTTTCCCTCACGGAAATAATCGAAAAACTCAAGGACAAAGCAGAGGAGTTCAAGTATTACGACGCTATCTGCTTAGGGATCCCCACGGAGTATATTCTTGAGGAAATCGGCGTGAGCGATCCTGTCCCCGTAGTCATCAAAGCCAAGGACGGCTTGACCCGCAACGAGAAGTTTGAGATGTTCGCCGGGCAATTGATTGTCTTTGAGGGTACACAATATGCGCCGCTTTATATTGGCGCGAACCTCCCCCGGGGAATGCGGGTAAAAGAGGTTGTGAGCGTTCAGATTGGGGGGATTTTGTTGGTGGGATGAGGAACGACAATTTGCTTACTATACATGACGCGCTTTTTTCTCACTATGGAAATCTCCACTGGTGGCCTGCAAAAACGTCCTATGAGGTTATGGTCGGTGCGGTGCTGACACAAAATACGGCGTGGGGGAATGTGGAAAAGGCAATCGCCAATTTCGGCGCGGATTTATCTCCCGAAACAGTTGCGAGAATGGAATTGGATGCACTCAAGGAAATTATTCGCCCTGCGGGATTTTTTAACCAAAAGGCGCTGTATCTCAAGGCGGTGACGGCATGGTTTCAGAGCTACGGGTACGATGTTCGCCAAGTCAAACGCCAACCTCTGGACGAAATACGCGCTGAACTCCTGTCGGTGAAAGGCATCGGTCAGGAAACCGCAGACTCCATTTTGCTCTATGCTTTCGGCTTTCCCACATTCGTTGTGGATGCCTATACCATGCGCCTATGCGGGCGTTTTCCCATAGACGCGGGTAAAACCTACGGCGCGGTGAAAAACTACTTCCAAGCAAACCTGCCCAAAAGCGCGGAATTTTACAATCAATTTCACGCTCTAATCGTCATAAACGCAAAGGAGCACTGCCGCAAAAAGCCTGTTTGTGACGGGTGTCCTCTTGGGGCGATGTGCGGGAAAAGACATGAAATATAGCCGAATAATCCAGAGCAGGATATAGAGTTGAGTCAGCATAAAAAATCACTGTCACGCCAAGACTAAAGGCATGAGAGAGGTTAACGAGAAAAATAGAGCTGCCCGCGAGGAACAGCCTGCCCCAATAACCCCCAACGGAACAGTCGCAGCGCTGTCTATGTATTTTCGCGCGTCTATCGTTGTGATGTTGCTAACAGCTGTGGGTGTGGGCTTTTTGTTGGCGGATAACGGCACGCGCAGCATTTTGGGGACACAGCCTGATTCAGCGGTTATTTCCTCCCGCGACAGGCAGGTGGAGATGATATTTACCGGGCAAAAACTCACACTGCGCTTCGCTGAAAACAGGTTGCTTTTTGAGTTGATGCCCGCACCTTTCGGGAATGTTTTGTGGCTTTTCCGGGCTGTGAAAGAGGCGATTGGGGGGGAATGGCACTGAACACAGGTCTTGAGATTTCAGGCTCTAGACTCCTCACCCCATAATCAACTCAAACCCCGCCGCACTGCCAAGCTCACCAAGCTTCAATGCCTCCATCTCCGAGGGAATCAGCCGGCGGTATTTCTTCGACTTCACATTATTTTCAGATAGTTTGAGAGAAACAGTCTTTCCGCTCACGTCTTCGCGGCTCCTGAAATAGAACGTAAATGGCTCCTCACAGGCGGGGTCAAGGTATTGAGGAACAGCATATAGGAAGTCGCTTTTGCTATATTCAAGGGGCATTTTCTCGTTGAAAAGCCGCGGTTCTTTACAGTATTTCGCTGCGTTCCTCCCCGCATCCTCCCCGCTGACGCTCACCCAGTCCACCAAGTCATTCACGTGCAGAACATTGCCGCAGGCGAATACACCCGCCGCCTTAGTCATCAGTGTCTGGTCAACAAAGGGACCTTTTGTTGCAGGGTCAATGGGGATGTTCAGCATATTGGCAAGCTCAATTTCGGGCAATAGACCCACGGACAAAATCAGCGCATCACACTCGATAATCTCCCGTGTGTTGGGGATGATGTTGAAGTTTTTGTCCACTTTTTCAACGGCAACAGCCTCCACACGCCCATGACCAAAGACCTCGGTGACGGTGGTGGAAAGATGCAGGGGGATATCGAAATCGTTCAGGCACTGGCATATGTTGCGTGTCAGACCCGCCGGGGCGTCCTTGATTTCATAGACCCCCGCAACGCTTGCCCCCTCAAGGGTCAGACGCCGCGCCATAATCAAGCCGATGTCGCCGCTGCCCAGAATTACGCAGCGTTTTGTGGGCAGTTTGCCCTGTATGTTCACGAAATATTGCGCCGTACCCGCCGAGAAAATTCCCGCAGGGCGGTCGCCGTGGATGAATACTTGGCGGCTTGTGCGCTCCCGGCAGCCGCACGCCAAGATTATAGATTTACAGGTATACATATGCATTCCCGCCGCACTTTGTTTGGATACTGTGTATGTTGTACCGAGTCCGCCGCCTTTTTTTTGCACATCCACGACGAAGCTCTCTAGTACATAGGGGATTTTTGCCTCCAAGAAGCGTTTTATTTCCCGCCCCGCATATTCAGGACCTGTCAGGCGTTCCTTGAAGCGCAGTAGCCCAAAGCCGTCGTGTACACACTGCTTGAGGATGCCCCCTAATTTTTGTTCCCGCTCGATGAGCAGCACTTTCGCACCGCCCTCGTGGGCGCTGAGCGCCGCTGCAAGTCCCGCCGAGCCGCCCCCCAGTACCAGTACATCATATACGCTCGTATTATTAACCGTCATTGCTTGCCTCCTTGGAGTTCAGGCCGCCCAGGAAAAGTTCACTGCCCGCACCTTTTTTGGTGACACTGCTTATGCCCTCTTCCTCTAAAATTTTTGCCACTAAGGGAGAGCAGAAACCGCCCTGACACCGCCCCATACCGGGACGGGTGCGGCGTTTCACCGCGTCAAGACTGGTTGCGGGTACTTTCGAACGGATACTATCGCGAATCTCCCCCTTGCTGATTGCCTCACAGCGGCAGACCACAACGCCGTATTCCGGGTTTTGCTTTATGAGTTTCTGCTTTTCGTCAAAGGACAGCTTTGCCAATACGGGACTTGCCTGACGTACGGGGTTGAATTTTTCGTTGGGGACGATTTTACCTCCCAAACGCGAGAGGGTAATCTTAACAATTTCCTGGGCGATGGCAGGCGCGCTAGCAAGCCCTGGGGACTGAATCCCCGCCGCGTGGACGAGATTGTGTACCCGCGAACTGCCCTCAATGATGAACTCCTCCTCGTACGTCGCCGCGCGAACCCCCGCGAAATAGGCAATCACCTGAGAGCGGTTGAAGCCCTTAATCAGCGGTAAATGTTTTGCCATTACCGCATCCAAATTCTCGGCATGAGTGGAAAAATCCTCCCGCAGGGGATGTTCATAGGCGTCGGGTCCCACTAGCACATTGCCGTCGATTGTGCGCATAACGCCACCGCCCTTAGTCGCCGATGTCGCCGCGGCAAGCCCGATTATCCCCATGGAACGCTGTAAAAGATTGCCAACGTCCTTGTCCAAAATACAGCACTCGCCCTTTCGGGGGTGGATTGAGAAAAAGCGATCCCCCGCCATGTCCGACACGATGTCACTGAAGCAGCCCGCCGCGTTGACGACGGCGCGCGGACGCACCGTGCCGCGGTTTGTGTGCACCACCGCGATATTGCCGCCCTGCAGTTCCATACCCGTGACCACAGTGTTCAAGGAGATTTCCGCCCCGTTTTCAATGGCGTTTTCTCCCAACGCCACAGTGAGCTTATAGGGTGACAAAAAGCCCGTGGTGGGGTAGTCGAAACCGCCGATGGCTTCTTCCGTCAGGTTGGGTTCCGCCTCCTCAAGGCGTTTGCGGTTCAGGTGTTTGCCGGGGATGCCAAAGGCGATTTGTCTTGCCCCTAAGTAAAATCTTGCGCCGAAGCCGAGAACCTTGGAGTTATAGAGTATCGCGCTGCTCCAACGCTCAAAGGGTATGGACAAATCCTTGCAGATCTGATCATACATGGCGTTGCCGCGGACATTCATCTCCCCGCGCAGTGTGCCGATATGACTGGCGATGCCTGGATGGATCATGCCGTCGTTGCGGGATGATGCGTGCATAGCGAGGTCGTCCTCTTTGTCAACAAGGAGGATTTTCAACTTCCAACGTGACAGCTCACGGGCGATTGAACAGCCCACCACGCCGCCGCCGATAATCAGCACGTCGGGAGCCGCCCCCTCAAGGGCACCGTCGCGCAATTTTGGGGTACGCATGGGGGGAGGCGTAAAGCCTTTTAGCTTTATGTCGTTGATAACGCCCTTAAAACCCGCCTTTGCCGCTAACTTTCCGCAGCTGACAATCTCGTCCCAGTCGCCCATTTCGCCCTCAAGACGAACAGAATCCCCGAATAGGGAAGCCTCTGCATTTGGGAACTTATTTGCAAGCTTTCGTTGTAATATACGTAGCTCTTTCGTAATAAACACCACACTTTTCAAGATATCTGGGATATACACAAACACCAGACGCAGCGCTGACCGCATCCGATGGATAACTAGGTTATTGTAACACTTTTTTTGGATTTTTGCAAGTTATTAGCATTTTTTTTCGCATTTTGTTGCCATGAGTGCAACGAGCGGGATATGGAATGCGCTCAAAAAACTTGACATTTCAGTTTTTTTCCTGTATAATAGCATTCACACTTGAAACTCTCCCAAAGCTCCCATTTCCTCCTCCCAAAAGTTCACAAAAAAATCTACACGAAAGGCTTGACGCGTCCATGGAAATGTGCTACACTATTAGCAAGCAACTAGCTAGCCTTGCCCATTTGTTGTGCCTTGGCGTGTCTGGCGTTAATGTAGTAAACCTCGGCGGTTGCCCCTTTAGGGGGTAGCCGCTTTTTGTTGTTAAAATGCGATGAAAGTCGCTTTTATAAAAACATTAAGGAGAAAAACAATGGATACTATGGAAACAACAAACGCCGCCTGCGGTGCGGTAGCGAGCAAGCCCTTGGGGCTTTGGCGAAAGGCGGTGAGTATTTTCCTTGCCATTGTGTTGGCTTTCGGGGTGTGGGCGGCTGTGCCAATTGGTGTATTTTCAGGCGGCGTTGGTATCGCAATCACCCTTGACACGGAAATAGTCATAACCCTTTCAGAAGACGAAAATGCTTCTTGGTTACATTTTACGCCTAGTGAGTCTGGACGCTATACCCTCTACTCTTATGATAACGATTGCGACCCAGTTGCAGAACTATATCGTGCGGATGATTTGGATGACTACGTCTCTGGAAATGATGATGGTTACGGTGACTTGAATTTTAAGCTCACCCATAACCTCCAAGCGGGTGTTGAATACGTGTACAAGGTTTATGCCTATGGTGGCGCTGGAGGAAGTTTTAAAGTGATGCAAATTCAAGAGCCTCCACTCAACAGCACACTTTTCCCAGACGACGAATTCGAATATATCATACGCGAAACGCTTAACAAATGGAATGCCGAACTGACCGTCAATGACGTTGCCACCATCAATTACCTCTATATAGCTGGGTGTGGTATTCGCGATTTGACAGGTATTGAACACTTTAAAGCCTTAACATACCTTGATTGTAGCTATAACGATCTTGGCACTCTTAATGTACAAGAATTGACCAACTTGCAGGTTCTTAGATGCCGCGACGCGTTGCTTGAATCTCTTGTACTTGATGGTTTGACTAAACTTGAATCCCTTGAATGCAGTAGCAACTTCTTCACGACCCTTGACCTGCGTGGAGTACCTAATCTAAAACATCTCAATCTTGGCTACAACGATGGTCGTCTCACTTCTCTCAATCTAGGGGGCTTGACTAAACTTGAGTCATTGGATTGCCAAGACAATCAACTGACATCTCTTAACGTGCAGGGCTTGACTAAGCTAGAACATCTATGGTGCTCCGACAACCAACTGACCTCTCTTAACGTGCAGGGTTTGACTGATCTATGGGATCTAGACTGCTCCAACAACCAACTGACCTCTCTTAACGTGCAGGGTTTGAGTAACCTTCGAAATCTCCATTGCACCTCCAATCAACTGACTTCTCTAAATGTGCAGGGTTTGACTAATCTATCATCTCTATATTGCTACGGGAACCAACTGACCTCCCTTGATGTGCAGGGCTTGAGTAACCTTCGATGGCTCTATTGCAACGGCAACCAACTCACTTCCCTCAACGTGCAGGGTTTGACTAATCTACGGGAACTAGGCTGCTCCAGCAACCAACTGACTTCTCTAAACGTGCAGGGTTTGACCAAACTCGAATGCTTGGGTTGCTATGAAAACTATTTTAGTTCTCCTGATGCTATTACAGGACGCGGGGATACGCTATTGCCTGGGGTTGATGAAATAGTTGACGCTTGGGATTGGGGTTGGCGCTATTTTGAGTACTCTCCACAAAATACTGAAACACCGCCAACGCCACACACCCACACCTACGGCGCGTGGTCAGTTGTGACCCCCGCAACCCACACCACAACAGGCACGGAAAAACAAACTTGCGCCTGCGGCGAAGAGCAGACGCGGACGATTGCGAAAACGACAGCCCACACTTTCGGCGCATGGCAAACCACCACCGCCGCGACTTGCACAACAACCGGCACACAAACACGAACCTGCGCTTGCGGCGACAAGCAAACGCAGAGTATCGAGGCGCTCGGACACAGTTTCGGCGCATGGACAGTAACCAAAGCGGCAACTTGCACAGCGACTGGAACGGAAGCCCGCACCTGCTCTCGCAATTCAGCGCATAAAGAAACGCGGACAATCGCGAAAAAAGCTCACAAATTAAAAACCACCACAACCAAAGCCACAGCCAAAAAAGCGGGCAAAACCACCACTCAATGCACCGCCTGCAAAAAAGTGACAAAGACCACCGCAATCCCGAAAATCAAGAGCGTGAAGCTCACCAAGACAAGCTACGTCTACACGGGCAAGGCGATTGCCCCCAAGGTGACGGTGACGGACAGCAAGGGAAAAAGGCTGATAAATGGGACAGATTACACGGTAAGCTACCAAAAGGGTAGGAAAAACGTGGGGCAGTACAGCGTTACAGTGAAGTTCAAGGGCAAGTACAGCGGCACCTCCAAAAAGACGTTCAAAATCCTGCCGAAAGCTACGAGCGTCAGCAAGTTGACCGCGAAACCCAAGGGCTTTGGCGTGACAGTGAAAAAGCAAGCCACCCAGACTACGGGCTATGAAATTCAGTACAGCACCAACCAGAATTTCACCAAGAAGACTAGCAAAATCACCACTATCAAAAAGAACTCTACCACTTCCAAAAACGTTACCAAGCTCAGCGCGAAGAAGAAGTATTTTGTGCGGGTGCGGACCTACAGGACGGTTAAAGTAAACGGGGAGAACGTGAGGTTTTACTCGGCGTGGAGCGGCGCGAAAGCCGTTACGACGAAGTAGGAGAGAAAAAGGCGATGCGAATCTAATGACACAAAAATCAATCAGAAAGCTCTTAATTCCATTATCGAAGCGGCTACAAGTCAATTTTGGGTTTTTGAAAGCACCACAAGGCAAGCGGTTTCAGGCTATCTTACCATGTCTCATGTCGATTCTGGCGGTAAAAGCGATATTGACTATGCTTCCACAAATATAAAAATTTTGTGGAAGCTGCCATGTCGGCTTGGAATGCAAAAATAGGACGAACCGTCCTGCAAAAAGATAGTTTTTGGGCTGTACAAGACATCCATATCAGTGATGGTAATTTAAACACTCTTAGCCCTAGTGCTGCCGCATCATTAAATTATCTTGGAATACTAAAATTCTATAAGACTGTTAGGGAAAGTCTTGGCATCGCTTCGCTTGGCGGTATCCCGTTCGGGCGGTATGCCTGTGGAGATTGAAGCAATATTTGAGACAGTGTAAAATGCTGCCAAAGAACACAAATTGGGTTGATTTTCTCTCCAACCCAATTTGACTTTATTCGCCCGTTTATGGTATAATTGCTACCATGTATGATACAGTGAACGAAACCGTAAACGAAAGGAAATCCACATGAAACAGCTCTACCTTGGCAACGAGGCAATTGCCCGCGGGCTTTGGGAGGCGGGAGTCACTTTTGGCTCAAGCTACCCGGGTACACCCAGTACCGAAATCACCGAGTACGCGGCGAAATACGCCGAAATTGACTGCGAATGGGCGCCCAACGAAAAGGTGTCCATGGAGGCGGCAATCGGTGCGGCAATCGCGGGAGCAAGGAGCTTCTGCGGCATGAAACATGTGGGACTCAACGTCGCTGCCGATCCTCTGTTCACCGTGAGCTACACGGGCATCAACGGGGGACTGTTGGCAATCGTCGCCGACGACCCGGGTATGCACTCCTCGCAAAATGAGCAGGACAGCCGACACTATGCCCGCGCCTCAAAGGTGATGATGATTGAACCCGCCGACAGCGCACAGTGCCTTGAATACACCAAGCTTGCATATGAACTTTCCGAGCGTTTTGACACGCCGCTTTTGTTGCGCTTAACCACCCGTATTGCCCACTCGCGCTCTGTTTGTGAAGTGTCCGACAGGGAAAATATCCCGCTGAAGCCCTATGTAAAGGACTTTGCAAAATACGTCATGATGCCCGCCACCGCCCGTCCCCGCCACGCTTTTGTGGAGGAGCGTATTAAGAAGCAAATCGCCTTTTGTGAGAATGAAGCCTTCGATATTGGACTGAACGAAATTCAATGGAACGACAAAAAAATCGGCATTATCACAGCGGGAATCTGCTATCAGTACGCCAAAGAAGCTTTGGGTGACAAAGCGTCATACCTCAAGCTAGGCTGCGTCTATCCCCTGCCTGTAAAGGCGATTCAGGACTTCGCCGCCCAGTGCGACACCGTCTATGTTGTTGAGGAACTAGACGACTACTTAGAACAACACTGCCGCGCAATCGGCGTTGATGTTATCGGAAAATCCGCCTTTAGTCTGTTGGGTGAATACTCCCAAACCATGCTCGCCAAGGTGATTTTGGGTACAGAGCCCGAGAAAATCGCCGTGGAGGATACTGTAATCCCCAACCGCCCCCCCGTCATGTGTGCGGGCTGTTCTCACCGGGGACTTTATTACGCCTTGAAAAAAATAGGAGTGATGATCAGCGGCGATATCGGTTGCTACACACTCGGCGCATTAGCTCCATTGAGCATGATGGATACTTGTATCTGCATGGGTGCTTCAATCTCCGCTCTCCACGGACGTAACAAAGCGAACCCAGAATTTGCAAGCAAGTCCGTGGCAGTTATTGGGGACTCCACTTTCATCCATTCAGGCATCACTAGCCTTATCGACATTGCCTACAACCAGAGCAATTCCGTTGTGATTATCGCCGACAATTCAATCACCGGGATGACAGGGCATCAGCACAACCCCTCCACAGGGTTGAACCTCAAGGGACAGCCCGCTCCCGCAGTGAATTTGGAGAGCTTGTGTAAGTCCGTCGGCATTGACGATGTTCGGGTAGTGGATCCCAATCAGCTTGCGCAATGCGAAGCTACAATCCGCGACGCCCTTTCCACGGATAAGTCGGCGGTGATTATCGCCCGCCGTCCATGTGCCTTGCTCAAGACCACGAAACATAACCCCCCTGTCAAGGTGGACAAAGAGAAGTGTACGGGCTGCAAGGCGTGTATGCGCATCGGTTGCCCTGCGATTTCCATTGCCGATAAAAAAGCTCTTATCGACTTCACACTCTGTGTTGGTTGCGGGGTCTGTGAGCAGTTGTGCAAATTTGGAGCGATTGCCTAGTCATCTTGGCAATGTCAATTGCATGACAAACAATAACAGGAGGATAACAAATGAGTACAAATATCTTAATTGTAGGCGTTGGCGGACAAGGAGCGTTGTTGACTAGCCGCATTTTGGGGGAGGTTTTGCTCTCTCAGGGTTTCGACGTGAAGGTCTCCGAGGTTCACGGTATGAGCCAACGGGGCGGGGCGGTGGTCACCTATGTGAAGTATGGAGAAAACGTGGCAAGCCCCATCATCCAAGAGGGTGAGGCGGATTACATCCTTGCTTTTGAGCAGTTGGAGGCACTGCGTTGGCTGCCTTTCCTCAAGCCGGGAGGCACACTGATTGTAAATACCCAAAAGCTCAATCCAATGCCCGTCATCACAGGAATGCAGGAGTACCCGGCAGATGTCCTTGAGAAGCTTGAAAACTCCAATACTCAGATGATTGCCTTTGACGCGCTGACCTGCTCCATCGACGCGGGCAGTACAAAAGCGGTGAACGTTGTACTCTTGGGGGCGTTGGCAAAACACATGGACTTCTCTGCGACAGCGTGGGAGAGTGCCATCGAAAAG
>Ga0099364_10003347_pt1 | contig 24884 bp, 23 predicted proteins | sample TergutTh196P3_FD_73070 | JGI IMG/M metagenome (GOLD analysis project Ga0099364, IMG submission 73070) | Microcerotermes parvus P3 segment gut microbial communities from Pointe-Noire, Republic of the Congo - Th196 P3 | ecosystem: Host-associated > Arthropoda: Insects > Digestive system > Gut ...
GGTTTTTTTCAGCGCCCAGGAACAGGAATTCCCGGACATAAGCCAATATACCGATGCGGTCGATAAAGCTTTGGATACTTCCCGATTTCTGATTGCAGTGGGTTGCAGCCGCGAAAACCTTGAATCGGGTCAGGTGCAGTACGAATGGAGCAGCTTCTTGAACGACATCCGCAACGGCTTTAAACGAAACGGCGAGGTGTTCGTTATCTATAGGGGAATGAAAATTGCCGATTTTCCGCTGGCTCTGCGCCAGCAGCAAGCTTTTAACATGGATGAAGGGGAAGCCTCCGTCTCCAATGCCGCCTTCGCCAAGGTCTGCAATTTTATGCGAAACGCTCTCGCTCAAGGCGGATATGCTCATTCGTCGTCGGACGCGAATGACGAGATTCAAAATATGATAAAGAGCAGACAGATGGAGCTTTCCGCCAGTACAAATAAAACAAAAAGAATTTTTGGACCATCTTTAGGAACATTAGGAACATGTATAGTGCTTCTCTTGCTTTTCATGTTTGTCCTTATTATGCGGAATATTATATTGCTTTCCGTGCTTCTCTTGCTTCTCGTGTTTATCCTTTTTGTGCGGACTATCAGAGAGGTCTTTCTCAGGCAGATAAAGAATGCAGCGGTTGAACGCCAAGCCGAAGAGAATCGACGAACTGAGGAGCAGCGCCGGGCTGAAGAATAACGCAGAGAGCAACTCAGGACTGAAGAGTAATCGAAAGCTTATGAATAATGCGGGGATGAGCAGCAAGCCTCCATGGTCATAGAGAACCTAAACCCCAGACGCAATTAGTTCCAGTTTGTGATGAGCAACCAGCATGAACTCACTGTTTCGGCGGCTCGTCGGTGAGGCCGAGGCTGCGGAGGAGAACGTTAAATTCAAACGCCGCCAAGTTTCAGTTCTTCTTTTAGCGCCTTTTGCAGCGTTTGAGAAAAATTGATGTTGGCATCCTCTGCTTTTTGGTTAAGCCACATCGGGATAGTCAAGGTTTTCTTAATTGCCTTATTTTCGTAATAACGCCTGTAATCATCCGTATCAACCGCAACAGCGGTAATAAATTCGCCGGCCTCCGTTGCGATATTTTGCGGGGAAGTAGCCTCTGGGATCGGTTTGCCTTCCTGTTCCATTCCATACAGGCAGAGACACAAAACATCCCCAGCCATTTTGATAGCGTCTTCAAGGCCGTCGCCGCAAGTGAAGCAACCGGGGAGATCGGGAAAGTTGACGTTTAGCGCGTTATCGTTGTCGGGTTCGGGGTTGAATACCGCCGTGTACACGTATTTCATCTGTGGATTTCTTTTGCAGGATGTCGCGGAACTGGAACATCGTTGCCGGTTTCAGGATTTGTCCAAATGTCGTGCTCGGCTCCGTGTCGCTTTATATGGCAACCCTTGCCTTTGAGAAGTCGTATGAGTTCGCTTGTTTTCATTACGCGCACCCTTTCATAACAGATATTATAACACGTGTTTTATACGTGTCAAAGGATTGGGTTATTTGTTTTCAGGTTTGCCGAAAAAAGTGCCGGCGTCAGCCTATAGGAATTATGCGAAATATCGTACAATATTTCCGAGTAGGCGGCCATAGTAGAAATGCAATTGAGCAGCGTTAAGGCTTTCAGAAAGCGAGCTCAGTTCATAATATCGAAGGCGTATTCGAGCCAGGAAATAGCGGGAGAAAAATACGACGCGCTGCAAAAATGTTATTTGATCTGCATAATAAATTTCCCGCTTTTTAAAGAACCGGGCGGTTTGACTACGGCTTACCGGTACCGCGATAAGTGCGGAAATGATCTGACGGATGACCAGACGATCATATTTCTCCAACTGCCGGAGGCGAACAAGATACTTGATAAGTCTGTGGAAACGATGACGGATCAGGAGATGTGGGCTATATTTTTCCTTCACATGCCGGATAAGGGGTATCGTGAAAAGCTGAATGCTATCATCGAGAGAAAGGAAGGGATCAGGATGGCGGCTAACGTGTTGTTTGAGGTCAGCCGGGATGAGAAAGCGAGAATCCAGTATGAAAACGAACTGATTGCGGATTTGGACACGCGCAGCCGGATCAGCGACGCGATGGAAGAAGGCATCGCCATAGGAAGAGAAGAAGGTAAAGAAGAAGGCATCGCCATAGGTGAGGAAAGAGGTATCAGCAAAGGGAGAGAAGAAGGCATTGGCATAGGTGTCGATACCACGCTGCGAGTCGTCAACGCATTGAAAGCTCGAGTTCCTGTGGATGAAATTGTGGCTGTATATAAACTGTCCCATGAACAAATAGAGAGCATCCGTTCTACGCTTGGACTTTGACCCGAGCCGGACGAAAAAAACTCGCGAAAAAATGACTGATCCATACCTGAAATAGCGAAGACGCCGCGCTGGTTATTGTTTATAACAGCGCGGTATTAAAATTGCGTGCAAGGTGATGGAACGCATTTGAAAAAATTGAAACTCCACCACGATACTTCTGTCATAAGTCATCTGCAACATGAAGATGTGCCGGAAAAAATGGAAGAAGCGCGAGAAAGACGCCTTGCACAAGAGAACACCGGCATAAGTAAAGTTATATAAATATGCTTGGATAGGTATTTCGGACGGGAGCCGGGGTATATGAGGTTTATGAATAAATGAGCCGTAAGAAGCGTCGGGGAAATAAAAACGCGGTCTTTATAAAGGTTGCGTTGGTGGTAATATTCGCCATTCTGTCATTTTTGAAGCTGCCTTCTTTTTTAGGCGGCGGATTTTCTTTTTACGCCTTCGACGTCGGGCAGGCCGACGCTTTTTTGTTTCGCCTTCCCGGCGGGGAAAACGTGCTGGTGGACGCGGGATCGCGCAGGTCCTCGTCGGCTCTGGTTTCCAGGCTGCGAAACCTGGGGGTGAGGCAGATTGACCTTGCCGTGGCGACGCATCCCCACGAGGACCACATCGGCGGAATGGCCGAGGTGCTCAGGGCGTTCACCGTTAAGCGTTTCTGGGACAGCGGGTATAATCACGGATCGGAGGTCCAGAGCTCCATGCTGCGAACCATTCGCGACAGGGGAGTGGTTTTCGAGCGCCCGAAAGCGGGGCATAAGGAGGATTTCGGCGAGGTCAGGATAGAGGTTATAGCTCCCGTGCGGGAAATTCGCGGCACGGAGAGCGATGCCAACAACAATTCGATCGTCCTGCGCGTGGTGTACGGGGACGTCGCGTTTTTGATTACGGGCGACATGGAAACGGGGCAGCGCAGGAGCATCGATGAGTTCCCGCGGGCGGCGGTCCTCAAGCTGGCTCATCACGGCGCGTCGAACGGGACCGACGAGCGGATACTACGCGAGGTGTCGCCGGACCTCGTGATATTGTCATACGGGGACGGCAATCCTTACGGACATCCGCACCGCGAGGTGACGGACTTGATAGCCCGGTTCAACCTGCGAAGCCGGGCCACGAAGGACGGGGAGATAAGGATAACCACGGACGGGCGTACGCTGAAGGTATACCAGAGGCATTGATTATACGGGGGGACAGGGTCATGGGGATTTCTCTTTTTGTCGACAGGATCTCTGATGGAGTCGCAACGCTCATATACGGCGGCGGGGAATTTACCGCCGCCGTGCCGGTTTGCGTTCTGCCGCGCGGCGCGAAAGAAGGGGACTATATCCGCGCGTCGTTCGTCATTGACGGGGAGAAGAAAAACCGCGTGACGAATGAAATCGATTCCCTTATGGACGAGCTTGAGAAATAAATTCCTGAAAATCTGTAAAAATACTGACTTTAATGACATTGTAAAAAAAGGTTAAACATATAAAATATTAGTAATGATTTTATTCTAAAAAAGAGCTTCGGAGGAATCGCAATGCTCACAGTGGACAATGGCATCAAATATCTGCAAAGCTGCGGCGCAAAAATCACATCACCGAGAATCGCAATAATGAAGCTGCTCGAAAACAGACACGATCACCCGTCGGCGGAACAGATTTTTATGGAGCTCAAACCCGCTTACAGCACGCTGTCAATCGCGACCGTATACAGCACCACCCAGTTGCTGGCAAAGGGTTCCCTGCTTAGGATACTGTCAATCGACGAGAAGAAAGTATATTTTGACCCCGAGATGAACCCGCACGGGCATTTTCTCTGCAAGCGCTGCAAAAAGCTGTTTGACATCAGGACCGTTTGCGACGTCATGTCGTCGTTCATTCCGTCCGACGGCATTTCGTCCGTGGAGGACGCCGAGGTATATTATTACGGTCATTGTTCCAAGTGCGCCTGACAGTCCTGATCCCGACTCTCGCGGGGATTGCGCTGGCGCTCACGCCGTTTTTGTGGTGCCGCCTCAGGGGCGAAACGCCCGAATCGTACGGACTGTCATGGAAATTCTCACGTAAAGGCTTCATTGAGTGCGCCGTGGTCACGGCCGTGGCGCTGGCGGCTCTCACCGTAATCTCGATGAACTGGCCGGGGGAGGACCTGCCTCGGCGCGTTTCCTTCTCACACGCGGCGTCGTGGGCGGTAAACGGCGTGTCGGCCGCCGTAATAGAGGAAGTTTTTTTCAGGGGCTGGGTACAGCCTATGTTCCGAAAAAGATTTGGCGCAATTACCTCAATAACGATAACAAGCGTGATTTTTGCCTGTGCCCATGTATTCGTGGCGCGGGCTTTTTTCATATTCGCGGTGTTTTTCCCCGGCTTCATCATGGGAGCGCTCAGAGAACGCCACGGCAACATATCCACCCCCACGCTCTTTCACGCCGTCGCGAATTTATGGGCGATATGGTTTATACCCATGTTTTTTCCCGCGTTCGGGGATTTGTTATATATAATAGGTTTGTAAACGGCATAAAAGGAGACTAATTATAATGAAGAAAAAATTTTTATCCCTCATTCTCGCGTTTATGGCGGCCGCGCTGTGCGGCGCGGCGCAGGCGGGGACGGCGCGGGAAATATTTGAGATACATCTGCCGTTCGAGCGCGGCGCGGAGGTACGCGCAATCCTGCCGGACGGGAGGACGTGGACGCTCGGGCGCGTGACCGAACTGCCGGAGCGCACCAGATGGCCCAGTTACTCGGCCAGCGCCTGGGGACTTCCAGGGGCGGTGACGGCGTCGGCTGTGAATGCCGTGCATATACTGATTGGGGTTGAGGATGGGCAGGGGCGCACAATGAGCGTGCTCCCCCGCGAGACGATCGCCCCGGCGGCCGGTCCCGGAGCCGCGATAGTGCTGGACTGCCGCGCGGGAGAGTCGTTCTTCGGCGCGTGGGCGCCGCCCGCCGATACCAAAATAACGGTCAAAAGCGGACTTGAAACTCATCCGCTCGAAGAAAAACTCCCCGAGGAGGGCGATGTTCTGATTTTCAAAGTGTTCGAGGGGGATGAACCATATATGGTTGACTTCGAGAACAGGCCGGGGGGCCGCGTCGTCGCGTGGTGGAGAGGCTCCGCGGACGTGATCGCGAGGGTGATAAGGCCGCTTGGAGGGGTGGGGCGTTTCGAGGGGACTCTTTATCAATGGAGAAGCCGCGTCCGGGCCAACCACTCGGGAGTGATTGACGTCAGCACGTCGAATCACGGGACAATCGGCGGTTTTCAGATTATCCCGTGGGACCACGCGATAGGCTCGGCTGAAATGCAGGGCGTGTGGGGCGCGACTCAGTGGATGGTGATAGGCCCCGCGGACGGTGCGTCGAATATGGGCGGAACAGAGCCGCTGTTCGCCGGAGGACTGGTTCCCGGTCCGTCGAGGGGCGAACGCCTGTGGGATCTCTGGTCCACGTATGGAAGAAAATCCCTCGTGTTGGCCAGGCTCGACGGTGGGGAATGGACTATGCTGCCCGAGGCGTACGGAAAAGCCGACGAAGCGCTTAAATCCGTCACGCATCTGAGGGTATATTTTCCAACGACACAGGAACCTCTCAAGAACAACTGACGCAAAAAAACTTGGGACCCAGCGCTCCCGTGGCACCCGAAACGGCTTGCTTACCGCTGCTTCCTTCCGGACCTGGCGGGGTTCACAATGTTTCGCCGCACGGGACTGAATCCCAAGCCCGGTTATTTTACAGGCAACGGGGCAGGCTTTCAAGTGTCAAGGCGCCGTACATAAAAAAATGTATATCCGCTCGGAAAAAATAATGCGATTCTGTTTGCTTTATGTTATTATTTATAATTAAGGTAAGCTAAGAAATAGACTCCGATAATTTAATTGACAAGAACGGTACATGATGGTTATATCATAATATTGAAAAACAGCAGACACATTAAGGTAAGAGGAGGCGCCGGAATGGCAAAATTTGGGGGCAAAGTTGGAAAAACCCGAGGAGGCCTCTTTATTTTTGGGGGAATGATGCAGTATGTCGTGCTTTCGCGGCCGGGCGGCAAAGCGTATCGCCTTGAGGAATGTATCGACGCTCCTTATGATCTCGGAATGCCGGGAGGAGAGGTATTTGCCAATCAGGATATTATCGAGCAAAACCTGAAGGCTCTAAAAAAACAGGTAAAGGGGCGCTGGGCTGCCGATGTGTACGCCGGCATACAGTCGAAGGACGTCCTCCTCCGCACTGTGGAAGTACCCAGAATGAACCTGGCGGATATAAAGGAGTCGTTCAGGTTCGAGTTCGATAAATTCTTTCCTATCCCGGTAGACGAAGCTATATATGACGTGGCGCTTATCGATAAGCCGGTCGGCGACGATGCGGTGGGGGACGCCATTTCCAGTTGCATTGCGGCAACGGTGAGAGTCGCGACCGTGGAAAACCTGATGATTGCGGCGCACAGCGTGGGACTCAAGTTGAGCGGGATCGAGCCGTCCCCGGTTGCCATGCTGAGGTGCCTGATGGGACCGTCACCGCCGAGCGGGTTCAACGTGTACGCGATAGCGGGATTGGTAAGCAGTATAATAGTAGCGTCGTACCGTGACAACGGAATAGTATTCAGGAATACGACTCAGGGCTTTGCGGCGGACGATCCTTCCGGCAGGAACGTCGCTAATTTTACGCGCGACCTGCAATCCACGATCAAATTTGCCGCAACGCAGATGCGGGATTTTGTCGCCGATAAAGTATATATTGGGGGTTACGGGCTGGCAAATTCCCCGTCATTGAAAAGCAGCGTCGAGGATATGGTGAATTCTCAGGTCGATATTGTAAATCCGTGGGAATTGTGGACCATAGGCAATCAACCTAAACAGACCTATGGCTGGGAAGTAGCGCTTGGACTGGCTTTGAGACCGGCGGAGGTGAAATAGCGAATGCAGGTTTTATTCGATCTTAGACCGCCTCATATGATAACGTATCAATCCCAGAAGGTGGATATATCCAGGGTGCTGAGCGTGGTGTTGTTCCTGATTTTCATAACGATATCCATCTATAATGTAGCCTCCACCACTTTCAGATACATTCAAACAAGACAGGAACTGGTAGCTGCCAGGGGTGAGCGGGATCAGGTGAGGACAATGTCGGCAAGTTTTGCCGCCAAGATCCGCGAGATGCAGGCTCTCAAGACGAAGATAGTCGCATATCTTGAGTTCACGCGCGAGGAACTTCCGGCGGTCGAGTTTATGAAGGCTCTGGAGGACGCTCTGCCGGCAGGACTCAAGATTTCGTCGTTATCGGTCCGGCCCGGCAGCGTCCTTATGGTGGGGTCGGCTCTCACCGACACGGAGATAATCGCATTGTCGTCGAACCTCGACGCAATGCAATACATAGTCACCAAGGTGGACGCGCCGGTAACTACAAAATCCGTCCTGGGTTCGAGACAGATATCCGACTTCCGGCTGACCTGTGACATAAGAAAAATTCTGGATATAGCCGCGGATGACCCGAATCAGTGGATACAAACGCCGGGCATCCCAGCGGAGGAAGGGGGTGGCGCGTAATGACGGCTGAAAAACAGAGCAAAGCTTACGGCGTATTGATTTTTTTCGTTGTGGTGCTCCTGCTCGGCGCACAGTTCGGTTTGCAGTATATGTTCAAAAAATCGAGCGAAGAGCTTGTGTCCTTCCAGTCGTCGCTGGCTAATGACAAGAACCATTTGAACTCCCAGATGTCGCTCTCATCCAGGTATGACATTTTTCAGGAACTTGCTCAGGGACATGCGGGCATGGATCGCCAGTTCCCGGTGAACGGAGCCCTGCTTTTCCAGGCGCTGAACTCCGTCATGAGGGACTATAACATAGACTTTGTCAATGCCGGCTCCACAGTGGGGGTACAACCCGGCGCCAACTTCACGCTTCAAATAAGGTTCAGCGGCCAGTATTACAACCTGATGAAGGCGCTGGCGGCTATAAGGGAGAGCGGGTTTATAATGAGGATATCGGAACTCAACGTCAGTGCCGAGGGCGATGGAGTTGTCAACGGAACCATGTCCATAATAAGCACCGCGGCGCAAGCGCAGAGCTAGGGAGGGATTTTACATGGCAGACAGTTTGTTATCGTCCGCTAAAAAATCCGGCGGCGCTCAAAGGGGGCGGCAAGCCGCGAAAGCAGGGGAATCGAGCAGCGCAAAGCTGCTCAGGGTTCTATTGCTGCTAATCTGCTGCGTGGGAGCCGGATACTTCTTTTGGTCCAATATGCAGATAGTTGACGCAAATGAAAGGGCTATCAATCGAGCCCAAATGCCGCAACCGCCCGATCCGGCCATGGAGGCTGAAAAAGAGGAGATAGGCGTGGCCGAGGAAGGGATGCATAACGTGACGAGGTCGTCGAGTCATGCGATGCAGGTAGCGCTGCTGGCCGAAGTGCAGAGCAAATATCCGCTTGATTTGCCCTCGAGTCTGGTGGTTTCGTCTTCGGCCATAGTTGAGCTCGCGCCGATTGAGCCGGATCCGCCGATGGTTACTGTTGTGGCCATCATGATTACGGAGACCGACAGGGTAGCTATGGTGAATGTGGATGGTGAAGAAGGAATTCTGATGAGACAGGGTACGAGATTCTCGGAAGGCAGCGCAACAATAACGAAAATTGATGAGAAGGGTGTGACTTATACGTGGAGGAGAAGAAATTATCAGGTCTCGTTGTAACGATGACCAAGTCCATCAGAACTTATTCCGTTGTTTATATATTTATACTTGTACTTTTGTCGGGGTGCGTTGTTTTCCCCTGTTTTGGCCGTACAGCGGAGGCCGCCGCGAGGCGTGATATTGAGCCGTGGCTCACAATGGATCATCCTGAAGATGTAAAGCCGGTGCTCGCGGGTATTCAGGTCTCTCAATGGGGCGGAACCATGCTCAGGCTCAGGCTCAGGGGTTTCGACCTGCCGCATCCGCAAGCCACAAGCGCTCCCGGAGACGCAAGACTGGTACTGAGGTGGAATGGCGTGAGATTCCCGCAGTCGACGGACCGGAGGGACTGGTGGAACGACTATGACTGGGACGTCCTGACCATTGGAGAAGCAGCCGTCAATTCCTGGTGGAAGCAGTATGAACTTCCCCTTCTGAACCGAATCAGCGTGGAGCCGACCGGCACGGACAGCATGGTGATGACATTCGTTACCACAAGGCCCATGGTTATTGACAGTATAGAAGGAGTGCCCGGAGCCGACGACCTTATGCTGCTGCTGAAAACCCACGAGCCCGAGGCTCCTCCCGTTCCTGTGGAGCTGCCGAGGGCATACGCGCCGGGCGACCCGATGGGCATAAACTCCCCGGTGACGCTCCAGCTTCGCGACGCCGAGCTCAAATCGGTGTTCAGGATGCTTGCCGACATGCAGAACCTGAACCTTTTCATAGACCCATCCGTGCCGGATATGGGCATTACATTCTCCTTCAACGGAGTTCCGTACAGTGAGGCGTTCAGATACCTGCTCAGGTCCGCCGGACTCGATTACAGGGTCGAAAATAACATGCTGATAGTGGCGAGGCCGGAGAGTCTGATACGCGTGCTCGGTAACGAAGTGACGAGGGGTTACAAACTGTCTTACGCCATTGACGGCGACGGGCAGGTGAGGTCGGATCTGACGGCCGCGCTGACGGGCTTAATTTCGCTTCCGCAGCCGCCTGTCCTCGACGCGTCCAACAGGGAACTCTATGTGACCACTTCCCCGGAGCAGCACAGGGAAGTGGCGGCGCTGCTCGAAAAGCTTGACACGCCCGGACGGCAGGTGATGCTGGAGGCTCGGATATTCGAGGTTTCCGACAACGGCAAGCAGGATTTGGAGTCGCTCGTAACCGGGGTTTACAATCATTGGGTGGCGAGTTTCACCGGCAGCGGCGGTTTGCGCGCCGGTTACAACTACGCTAATCGAGCGTTTGAGGATATGACCGGTTGGTCTCTCCCTATAGGAGGCACCGCATCCGGAGGAAGTCCTGTCATAGACGAGTTCCCAATGGAAGGAACCAGGCTTCTCAGCGCCGGACTCAGGGCTTTGGAGACGAAGGGCTTGGGCAAAAATATCGCCAACCCGTCCGTGATTACATTGGATGGCCAGCAAGCGAATATCAACCTGTCGAGAACGGTGAGCTACGTATCCGGCGTGGACTCCAACGGCAACCCCAATATTTCCACGGTTTCCTACGGTCCGCAGCTCAACTTTCTCCCGGTGGTAGGCCGCGATGGCATGGTGACAATCAAGATATTGATAGAAGCCGGAGAACTCATATCGTTCAGGCGAGGCGGCATGGGCGCCGAAATCCCCGAGACTTCCAACCGTCGGGTTGAGACGACCGTCAGAGTCCGCAACGGCGAGCCGTTTGTGGTGGGCGGCCTCTATCAGGAAAGCAAGCTGCAGAACAGAAACAGGATACCGATACTCGGATATATCCCGTTTTTGGGCGATATGTTCACTCTACGCTCGGAAACTCATAACAAATCCGAGGTCGCTATGATAGTTATCCCTTACATACTGGACGTCCCGGACGGCGGCATAGAGACGTTCGACCTGAGAAGGGTTTCAAGTTTTTAAGAAAGCTATTCAGCAAAAAAACGCCCGGAGAAATTCTCCGGGCGTTTTTTTGCGTTGCGGTTTGTGCCTAAAAAGCGGTTGGCAGATGTTTTACGACATCTCGTTCCAATTGCCGTCTAACAACTCATATTCGCAGAAGTCGGGGACGTAGTACATGACGCCGCTGTTTTCGTCAGGCTTGGACGCGGCCAGCTTGTGGCGCGACTCGAAGATCAGGTACGGTTTTTCTCCGTCTTGCTTGTACATACATATATCGCGCCCGTTGATGATCGCAATCAGCACGGGATTGAAGCCCTCCCCGAAGTAAATTTTTTCGTCGTCTCGGTTAATATTGAAGCACATACCCGAGTACATTGGGTAGGACGCATTATCGTCGAACGGGACTTTCGTTTCCACGAAAGCGAGGTTCTCGATATAAACGGGCAGGATGAAAAACTCCCTGAACCCGGAACGGACGCGCCTTATCTCCAGCAGTTTGTTGTCGAAGTGAAAGATGTCCGCGTCCCCCAATACGCAGGAGCCGGAGGAAATTACATACTTTCTTTGCCATAACTCGACGTCCGGCAGCAGGAAAATTTTGTAATCGTAGCGGCCGTGCGGCAGCCCGCAATTCTCGGATATGATGGGTTCGCCGGCCTCGACAATATATGACTTGCCTGACCTGCCTGTGAAGGCATATTCCAGCATCGCGCCGCGCGGGCCGGCAAAAGCCAGCGGGTTTTTGAGGATGAGAGAGCTGTCCCGCATCTCGAATCTCGGAGCCTCTTTGAACGTCTCTCGCTTGCATACCGGGAAGAGTATATGGCTCGAACTGTACTCCTCATTCCATAAAACCAGCTCGGCGTGAACGATATCCTCCTTCCACCCGAAAGCTTCCGTTCGCAGCGCGGCTCCTACGGCAAACACGGTCTCGCCGTCCCGTTCCCGGCTGAAGACAGCGCTCTCGCCTATATTCAGTTTGCAGCCTACACCGTCGGGACAGGTCACTATCACTTTACAGTCAGCGGGGATGTCGTCCCTCCAGACGGTTCCGGTTCCGCCGAAAGCGTCGCTCTCGCCCGCCGTCTGTTCGAGCCGCCATGAAACTATGGGCGCTTTCATCCTTATATACCCCTCGCCTAAGCGGGCAAACGCAAATTCGCCATTGTCCAGGGCAACCTCGGCTCGTTCGGTCCCCGATTCGATCGTCATCATTCCGCCGCCGGCGTCCTCGAAGTAGTATGGCTTGTCGAACGCGACGTTAATCTCGTTCAGCAAACAGAAGCCGCGACGGTACAGTTCGCGTTCGTGAATTCCCCTCTCCGCCAGCGCCACGTCGAACACATGGCCGGTTATCATATCCCCCGTCACGCTTAACTGGTACTCTATTATGCCGCCGTCGGTTCTCATGTCGCAGCGATTCAGAGGAAAGTATCTGTCCCCTGTCTTTAACGAATACGCGCGCAGATCGCGCCCTGACGGAATACGTATTCTAACGCTCAAATCGCCCGCCCATACGTCGTAGACCTCGCCCCGCAAGACAAACGAAAGATCCGGGCGGGGCTCGGACGACGCTATTATGCGCGCCGCCTCGTTTCTGTAATCCGAGCATACAATGCGTCCGTTCACTTCGATACGGTATCCTCGTTCAAATTTTACGGCGCGCATCTGCCCGGCCGCGACCGGTACGATCCTGGCGTCGGCTGTGGGGTCGAAGGTTATCTCCGCTTCGCTGGAAGCAAACACGCAATACAGCCCCGCACCTACATTCCCGGCTTGGATTTCGTGTTCTCCCTCGAAAATGATGACGTCCCTGTACATCAATGCGCCGGAGTCGTATATAATTCGTTCGTCGATCAAAATTTTTATCCTTATCCTCAAGTCGCGAGTGGATTTCAGGCCGGATATATCGGAGAGGGGTATTCTTTTCTCTGAGATGGTCCAGCCGAACTCGTCGCCGAACAAATCCAGGTTCGCGCGCAGATTGTCGTCCCCGCACCGGATATCCGCCGTCACCTCGCGGCAATCGCGAATCCTCTCTCCGATGCGAAGGGAGGGTATCACCAGCACGACCAGGTTCGAGTTCTCCATCTCGTAACGCGGGCGTATAGCGTCATACGACGCCGCTATCCGGCGGGACGGCCTCTCAATCGGCTCGGCGCGCGTGATTTGCGGCGGGGATTTCTCAAACCAGCAGGTCAGGAGTTCGTCTATGTACGTTTTATTCTCCGGTTCAGCGCCGGAGGCGAGTCTATCCATTCTCTCCAGGATTTCACAAGTCAATTTTTTAAAGTACGCGGGACGTTTCAGCAGCAGAGTAAAAATCTCCGGCTGTATGGCGAAGCGGCGGGTTTTCAATACAAGACCGCCCTGGCCGGACGCGTCCTTGAGCATGTCTCTCAGAACGTCCGTCATTACGCGCGTCGCCGGGTCGTTTTTGATGACAACGCCGCGCAGGTTTTCCCCGTAGAAGTCCATGAGGAAGTCGAACCAGACGAACATGCCGTCGCGGGGCGATAATGCGTGAGTCATCATTGTGGAGTAAAAATCAATCTTGTCCGTCCCGGGGTCCCGGGAGAAAAATCTGTGATGAGATTCCATCGTCTCGCAGACAGCGTTAAACATCGTCTCGCAGATTGTCTCGTAGGCATATTTATCAAAACCAAGCTGACGGGTGATGAAATTCCGAAAGGCCTCCTCCCCACCCAGGGGGAAGCGCTTGGCGATATTGATAAGCGTTACGGTGAGCAGCATCTTTTCGTAGCTGTTCGGCGGATAATTCTTGTGCGCGTTAATCAATATCTTTCGCGACATTTTGACGAGATCGTTGTGAATACCGGCGGGAATTCTACCCATGCCTATTAGCGGATTCCTCGATATCAGATTCGGCAGGAAAACCTTGAGGTCGTTTTCATTTCCGTGAAGAATGTTCCCCTCACGCATGTCTTCCTCCGGCGTTTCTTCGGCGACGCCGGGGGGATGAGGGATTTCCTGTACGGCGGTTTTTTGTAACGAGGCGTCGCTCGGTGAACCGGCGTCGGGCATGATGTGCAATATTTCCGGATCATAGAGGCTTGCTCCCGCCTCGACTACGTACAGCCCCGGGTCGGGGGTGAGGTCGAATTCAGGCTGCCGGTCGTGGACCGCGTCAGGTCCCGGCTTTATGACAGTTCTTTCAAGCAGATTCCGCCACTCTATCTGCGAATTTTGTTCAAGAACGGACAAAAACCCGGTGAAGAGCTTCACCGCGTCGCGGGGCGTTCTGTAGAACTCCGGCCCTAGAGACCAGGCGCAGAGATTCATAAACGAATGTATCGCTTCGTCGGGGATCAGATATTTCGACTTGTCCCCCATCGCGAATATCCCCCTGATGTTCTCGAATAACAGGTACAGATCCTCCGGCGAAAATTCGCCGAGCCGTATGATCGGCGTTGAAAGATCCTTTAGGCCGTCTCTCGCGAACGGGTTAGGGGCAAGACGGCTGGCAAGAGCGTCGTGGCTCATCAGCCCGTTCTTGGGGTCGTCAAGGAAGTAATCCACCCCGGCGAACATGAAACCGACGCCGGACATTCTCCCCTGAAGGCAGTCGTTCAGAATATGGAGGATAATTTCATAGTTGCCGGTACGGGCCGTATTATTCGAAAGCGCGTGTGTCAGCGCGCCCATTTCGTCCAGAAGAATCAGCATGCCCGAGAAGCCCGCTATGCGCGCGAAAGCGCCCCAGAGCTTGAGGTAGTCGTAAATGTCCTTGTCGCCAATGTGTGAATCTATCGCTATCTCGGCCTTGGCCGCCGTCACCTTGTCGTAACCGCCCATCAGCCATTTTTTCGACGAGCGGAGGTCTCCCTCGCTGCCTGAGAGACGCGCCTCGCAATACTTCGTCACGGCGAGAGTGAAGTGATAGCCCCCCACCAAATCCTGCAACGGCTTCAATTCATCGCGCACCACTGCCATTGCGTCGAAGGTCTCGCCGTATTTTTCGCGAAGGTCACTTACCCATTTCTCCAGCACGAAATCCACCGCGCCGCCTTCCGGACGGGCCTTTGCCGACATGCTCCCCAGCAGCGCCGCGTAAAGGTTTCGGGCATACCCGGTCGTTGAGACGAGACGGCGCTGCTGCGTGATGTCAGCCTGCAAGACGACAAATTTTTCAGCCAACGCGACTGTTTTTGTGAGATTCAGGAAGAAGCTCTTGCCGGTCCCGTATTTTCCTATAACGAAACGGAACGAGGCGCCTCCCTCTTTGACGCGCTCCAAGTCCCCGATCATCGCCATTATTTCGTCTTTTCTGTCCACCTGGATGTGGTGGAGGCCGATTGTCGGCGCCACGCCGGCCGCGAACGACTTAATGATCGCGTCCCGCTCACGCGGTCTGATCGTTATCGAAAATATCGGCATATCCCTCGTATACATGCTCAATCCTCTCCCGCGAAAATCTCGGACAGTATCATTCCAACAAACTCAGTTTCCCGTTTCTTCGATGCGATAAGTTCCAGGTCGAGCCTGATTGCCGGATCGGACGTCCTGTCACGGACCGGCATGGAAGCCCCGAACACGGGTTCGACTTCTATTATGCCCGATTCGTTGAGGCGAAAATTCATCATCAACTGGTAAAGGTCCCTCTCGTCGAGATCAAGCGCGGCATACAGCTTGCGCAGGGCGATAATCTTACCGCTGTCTATGGAACCGGCGGCTCCGACAGTCACCATCATGCGGGCGACTCTGCGGCAATCGTCAATGGGCAGCGCGCGCGTAAGCATCGAGGCCACCCTGTCCATATCGGGGGGATATATTGATGAAAGGGCTTTGAGGGCCGTGAGAGCGCGCACCTCAAGGTCGGAAAGAGTGAAATTACGCTCCATCACATATGACAGTTGGCGTATCTCGGAAAGCTCGTACTGCCCGTTGCCCATCACTATCGACATGCCGAGTTCAATCAGCAGGTGCGCCGTCGGATACGAACCCGACAGAGCCTCGCCGTAATTCTGCCTGATCAGTGTCACCAAATCGTCGCCGGAGATAGAAACGTAATCGGGTAATATATGGGGAACGATAATATTGCCGACGCGAAGCGCGGCGTTACAGAGCCCCCGTTTCACCAGGGGCGTGAGGTTCTCTCCCTCGGCGCTAACTCCAAGCAGATTTCCCAGTTGCGATATTTTGAGAAGTGTCAGCGGTTTTACGGCTCTGCCTGAACTCACGTAAAATCCCCCTTGCGGTTTATCATTGTACCAGTAATTTTAGTTATGCAGATACCGCCTTGCTGATTCTTTTACGGTTTGCGGAAACGATAAAGTGAAGCGCCCGTCTTTTTAAAATGCTTCTCATTGAAAGTTGCAACGCCAAGGTTTTGATCATGAGCCGCAACCGCAATATAGCTGTCGGCAAAACCGCATGATTTTTTTCGCGCCAATTCGATAGCTTTGATCACATACTCAGCGTCAAAAATTGTGAAATTCGGAATCGAAAGCATGGATTCAAGCGCGTCTAAGATGGTTGTGTTTGATTGTTTGTAAAAGGTTTTCAGAACCCACGCAACCTCAAAAAAAACCGGAGGGCCGCAGAATATCTCAATTTCTCCTCTTTTTGCACGCAGGAAAAATTCCTCGGCCTGAGCACTCTCCCATTCATCGTCACGGCTGTAGTATCTCAAAAAAATATTACTGTCTACAAAATATCGCTCCATTTTATTCGCGGTCCATGATTTGCCGCCCCATTTCCGGAGAGAGCAATTCTTCTTCGTCATCCGGTATGTGCCCGGAAAAACAGCCCTTGAGTGAGAAAAAATCAACCGGTTTTTTTATCACGAAAGAATTATCCGAATATTCCCCTATTATTTTGTCGCCGGCCTTGATTCCAAACTTTGCCCTTACTGCCGCGGGAATCGTTATTTGTCCTTTTGTCGAAACAACCATCAACTCAGCCATGTAATTGTCTCCTTTTGAGGGGCATGTAGGAAAGTGAAATTCTTTCCTACATGCTGAAAAAGTATCCCATTAAAGCCTGTGTGTCAAGATAATTTAAACGTATCCAATGAGCATGTTAGGTTGGACAGCGCCGCTGCCGCCGAAGAAGGGCGACCGGTCAGCGTGAGGAACCTATTTCCCGTGCGATCCCGGCAAACTCGTCCTCAATATTGCGGAAAACGTCCACCAGGATAGGATCAAAATGTGTCCCGGAGCCGCTCTCGATAATTTTGCACGCTTCCTCGTGGGTAAACGCATTCTTGTAAGGGCGCTCGGAAATCAGCGCGTCGTACACGTCGGCGATTGCCATCAGCCTTCCATCAAGGGGGATGTCCGCACCCTTGAGCCCCGCAGGATATCCGGTGCCGTCCCATTTTTCGTGATGTGTCCCGGCTATGTTCAGCGTGTGGTTCAAAAAGTCATGCTCCACCGTGTTTTTCATTATTCTTTCTATGGCCTCCACGCCTTCCGCCACGTGAGTTTTCATGATCTCGAACTCGTCCTGGGTGAGTTTTCCGGGTTTGTTAAGAATAACGTCGGTTATAGCTATTTTCCCAACGTCGTGGAGTTGTGACGAGGGTAAAAAGAAATCCATATCCCACCCGGAAATCTCATCCATGTATATCTCTTTACTTATCATTTCCTTGATCAGAGATTTCATATAAAGTTTGGTACGCGCGATATGCCCGCCGGTAAGCTTATCCCGGAATTCCACCAAATCGGCCACGGTCGCGATTACAGTGTTTTGGAGGCTTATCACTTCTTCCGTCTTTTCGCGCACTTTTTTTTCCAGATTATCCGCGTAATCTTTCAGGGCCGCCTGGCTTTGAACGATCAGAAGCTGGTGTTCTATACGTTTCAACAGCAGCGGCGCGGAAAAGGGCTTGGATATATAATCCGCCGCCCCAAGCTCTAAGCCTTCCAATTCGCTGCTCTCATCTCCTTTCGACGTGAGGAATATCACCGGGATGTCAACAAAGCGGGAGTCCTCCCTCAACCTTTTAATAGTTTCATAGCCGTCGATCTCGGGCATTTCGATATCCAGAAGGATCAGGTCCGGTTTGACATTTTCAAGTGCCTCGAAAAGTGTGATGGCAGACGACATAGGATAGACCTGATAAAATGCCTTGAGAATATTTTTCCCTTGATTCAGGCTCGACATGTTGTCGTCTACCAAGAAAATTTTGTGACGGATATTATCCATTTTGCCTCTCCGTTGTATATTCATACCCACTCGTATGGGGTATTGGGTTAACGTATCAATATCATATATAATAACTTAAACTTCGCATATTGATAACTCGTCCGGTCGCAAGTGTATCGCGGGCGTGAGAGCAGGGGTGAGTATAATGACATCGGTGATCATGATATGTTGAAATATATCGCTCTGCTTCGGGGTATCAACGTGGGCGGCAAAAATAAAATAATCATGGCCGATCTGAAATCCTCCTGCGAGCGACAGGGTTTCGAGAACGTTGTTACTTATATCAACAGCGGGAATATCATATTCGACAGCGATATTACCGACGAAACGGTCCTTAAAGCCATCTGCGAAAAACGAATCTCGGCTGATTTCGGCCTGGACATCGTGGTCTGCATAATTTCAGCCGCCGATTTGCGCGAAGCGTTGGCAAATGCGCCGGCTTGGTGGAACGAAGCGCCGGACGCGAGGCACGACGCCTTTTTTGTTATCCCTCCAATGACGGCGGCGGAAATTTGCGCTAAAGTGGGTGAAGCGAGGGCGGAATACGAAAAGGCGCATTATTACGGCAAGGTTATTTTTTGGTCCGCGCCGATGGCGACTTTTTCCCGTACACGCTGGTCTAAAATAACCAAAGACAAGGCGATTTACGGCGCCGTCACCGTGCGCAACGCAAACACAGCGTTGAAACTGGCGGTACTCGCGCATGTGGACTGATTGTTTATTTGTGCACTGAAAAAGGGGTCGTAAAACGACCCCTTCGCTCGCAGCAGGCTGTTTCGACCACCGTACAAACAGCTTGTATCAGGTTCTAATAGTCGTAATTGTCAACATCATCGGCGGTAATCACTCGCCACTCGTTGCCGCTGATGACCTTTCCTTCCAGGATGAGCTTGCTGAAACCGAACACTCCCAAGTCGTCGCCGTTTTGAATTGTTATGCCCGCTTTGACCGCGGCCGCCGCCTTGCACAGCGCTATGCCGATTTCGGCGGGATCCCAGGACGTGAGGTATGATATAGAACCGTTCTTTATGTACGTGCGGGTTGCGTTAGGTAATCCCACCGCGATATACGTCATCTCGCCGACGAGACCGGCCTCCTCGATTGCTCTCGCTATCGAGGGCGTGTCGGTGGAGGAAGGACACCAGGCTCCTCTGGCGTTGGGATATGCCTTGAGAGCTTCCTTAGCTTTTTCGTAAGCGTTCGCGGCGTTGTTGCCGGTCTCAATGTAAACGCCGCCCGCGTTCGCGACCTTCAGATCGGGATACTTGGCTTTCAGGGCGTTTACTATGCCGTCCGTCCAACTGACGTGCGCGGTGCTGGCAAGGCTGCCAACGAAGAATATAATTTCGCCCTTGCCGCCCATATTTTTATTGAAGAGGTCGGCCGCGTCCGCGCCGAAAAGCGCTCCGTCAAAAGGCTCTATATCGTAGTGTATGCTGTCGCTTAAGTTGGTTCCTTCACTCGATATGACGATAATACCGGCGTCTTTGGCTTTTTTGAGATCAGCGTCTATCTGCTCGGGTGAGAATGGAGTGACCGCTATGGCGTCAACTCCCTGGGCTATGACGTCCTGGACGTTGCGGTTCTGAGCGGCGGCGTCTCCAACGCTTGGCCCGATCTGAAACACTTCCGACCCGCTTTCGGCAGCATATTGCGTGACGCCTTCGAACATACGGGTAAACCACGCCCCGCCCACCGATTTCGGCATGAATGCGAGGACCATTTTCTCGTTCACATCCGAAAGCGCGGCCACCGCCGTGGATTCAAACATCGCGAACATTGCTGTTATTGCTATTGCTGCAAAAAGAACCCTTTTCATAACATTTCCCTCCTCAAAATTCTGTAAGTTTCCCGCTGCGATTTTGGCAAGGTGGTCAGCGCATAATGCCCATTCTTTGCCGCGCCCGATTACTCGGCTTTACCTCTCGAACTGAGTGAATTCCGGCATCTCTATCCTTTCTCCTCCCCGCATCGCCGACTCATGAGCGAGGAGTCCGGCTATTGTCCAGTTCGCGCCTACTTTTGCGCTTATCCAGGAACGCCTGTTCCCCTTGACCGCGTTTACGAATTCGTGAACCAGATGCGGGTGAGAACCTCCGTGATCGCTGCCCTGGATAAAAGAAGCAATTGTCTCGTCCGCGGCGTTGTGTTTCCGCGCGAAACGTGAGATGCACGCGGGCAGCATCACGTCCGTATCCGGTACCTGAATCCGTTCGGCGTCTTCCAGTCCCGTGAAGACCACCGGATTTTCCCCCGCGCACTGCTCCCATTCAAAGGACATTTCCGATCCATAGAAGTCGAAGCTTTCGCGATACTGACGTATAGTGTCGAACAGGGATCTCGTAATCTCGCCCTTTACATCGCTGCCGGCAAAAGTGAGGTGCGCCGACTCCACCGCAAAGGGCGCGCCGTGTTTTTTCACGTATTCCTCCCTGATCCGCCCCGAGCCCTCGCATCTGACCGTCTTTACGGGACTGTTCAATATTTCGGACAGAGGCGCGACGGCGTGAGTCGGATAGTACATCGGTGGCAGTCCATACCAATAATCCGGCCATCCCGGCATCGACATGTTTTGAATATGCGAGCCCCTCAAGAATTGCAGCCGGCCCGCTTTTCCGGACTCGTGCAGTTTTTTGAAATAAAGAAACTCTCTGGTGTAAACCGCCGTCTCCATCATCATATATACGAGTCCGGTGCTCTCCTCCAGGCGCACTATTTCCTCACATTCCTCCTGGGTCATGGCCATGGCCACAGTCGAAGCGACGTGTTTGCCCGCTTTGAGAGCGGCAATCGTCATCCATCCGTGAGAAGTGATGTCGGAATTTATATGCACGGCGTCTATCTCGGGGTCTTCGAGCAATTTGCCGTAATCCGAGTATCGCTTGCTTACTCCGAACCTGTCGCCGCACTCGTTTAACTTTTCCGTGTCCCGTCGGCAAATGGCAGCACATTCCGTATCGGTAAATTCCTGATAGATTGGAATAAACTGCATGCCAAATCCCAAGCCTACGACCGCCACTCTCAATTTGCCCATACCTGCAATCCCTCCAGTAAGGCGCCGATGGTAAGACGCCTGTAATTTCGCCCCCCGCGATCTATCCGGCAGCTCTTTCTCTTTGCCTTATCGCCTTGCGGTTAAGAATGTCGTTCCTCCGCTTCTCGGATATATAGTCGAGCAATATGGATATGACGAGGAGGAATCCAAAGATGGAATCCCTTATCAAAGGGCTTATCCTCAGCATGTTGAATCCGGTGCTGAGTATTTGCAGCGCTATCAGGGACAACAGCACGTTGTACACCTTGCCCCTGCCGCCAAGAGGACTGATGCCGGCAAATACGCACGTCAGCAGGGCCTGAAAAACGTACGAAACGCCGTAATCGGCCTTGGCGGAATTGGAGCGCGCCATGATCACGATACCGCAGAGTCCCGCAATGACGCCGCTTAGAATATAAGTCGTGAAAGTCGTCCTGACGTTATCAATGCCGCTGAACCACGAAGCCTTGCTGTTTGACCCCATCAACTGAAGCTTGCGTCCGTAGGGCGTTTTATGGACGACGACGCACACCGCGGCGAACAGAATTAGGAATAAAATCGTGAGAAGGGGTATGCGAAAAATACGCGCGTCGCCAAATTCGAGCAGGGCCCTCGGGAAATTACCCTCCGCCCGCCCGCGCGTCAGTATCATGCCTATTCCCATGAACACGTTTTGAGTTCCCAGCGTTACAAGTATGGGAAAAATCCCCACTTTTGCTATCAAAAAACCGTTCAGCACGCCGCAGGCAAATCCTATCACGATTGCCAGCAAAAGGCAGACGAACAGCATTTTCACGGCGTTACTCCCGTCGGGGGCTACGGTATTGCGAAGCAATATTCCGTTTACTATGCCGACGAGGTTCGCTATCGTTACCACCGATAAGTCTATCCCTCTCGACAGATAGGCTATGGCGATGCACAAAGCGAAAAGTCCGGGTTCCACAAGCTGAAAAAGCATGGAATTAATATTTGCGGGACGGAGGAACCTGTCGCCGCGCAAAATGATCATCGTCGCGAACAGCACGACGGATATCCCGATGAGTTGCAGGGATTTTCGATCCAAGTTCTTAAAAAAGTCTTTCATGCCCCCGCTCCTACCTTTTCTCGATTTTTTCCTGTAACGCCTGTATAGCTGCCGCGAGTAATATCAGGAGACCAAAGACAAATCTGTTAAATTCCGGGGGTATCCCAATCAATACGAGGTTCTGTGACAATATGTTCGTCAGTATTACACCAAGCGCCACGCCGCCTACGCTTCCCTTGCCGCCCGTGATTCTTGTTCCTCCGATGACGACGGCCGCGATGACCGTCATCTCGCGTCCCTGAAAATCGTAGGGGTTGGCGACCTGTATGTTTGATACTCCTATACCGCCCGCCAGCCCGGCTATACTGCCCGCCAGCATGTAGATGAACAGCCTCACGCGGTTCAGGTTAAAACCGATACGCTCGGTCGAGGCTATATCGCCGCCTAAAGCGTAAACGCTCCTCCCCATAATGGTATATTTCATGATGAAATGCACCAGTATCATGACTGCCGCGGCGACTATGACGGAAATGTGCAATCCAACCGCCCCGCTTTCCGAGGCCAGGTTCCGCAAAAACATTGTGTTGGAAAAGTCGATCATCCTGGAAGGCATCTGTTCGGGGAAAATATACTCGCTTCCTATGAACTGAAACATTATGCCCATGAATATGTTCGCCGAGCTGAGCGTAGCGATAAATACCGGAACTTTGAACTTGGAGACGAGAAGCGCGTTGAAACTGCCGAGCGCCGCTCCGACGACGATGCAAGTCAGATATATCAATAATATGGGCGCAATGAAACCATGCTGCTGCTGCAAGATGGAAAACCATTTCGACGCGGAATAGGCGGAGAACATGCCTACCCACAAGAAACTGAGGTCTATGCCGCCGTTTATCAGTATGATCATCACTCCGCAGGCGAATATTGCCGGGTATGAACAAACCTTCAGAAGATCGAACATGTTCACGATGGTGAAAAACGCCGGGTTCACGAATCCAAAAATGCAACTGAACAACACTATCAGCACCAGCGAGAGGAATTCTTTTTGAAGGAGTATCTTTTTTACCGTCCGGTTCATATCACATCACCTGAGAAGGGTCCGAGGCCAGTATGTTCCGGCTGATCTCGTCCTCGGAAATACTATCCGTGGGCACGTTCACGACCACCCTGCCGGCGTTCATTATTATTACGCGGTTCGACGTCGAGATTATCTCGCCTATGTCGTCGGACATCATGATTATTGCAAGCCCCTGATGCGCCAGTTGCTTAATGATCTCGTGTATCTCGTTCTTCGATTTCACGTCCACCCCCACAGTCGGGCAGTTTAGAATAAAAATACGGGGATTTGCCGCCAGCCACTTACCGACGACGATTCTCTGCTGATTTCCCCCCGAATAGTCGCTAGCCGGCGTGGTATAAGGTTTTTTGGACATATTCAGTTCCCGCATCCATCGATCGGACAATTCCCCGACTCGTTTTTCCGGTATTATGCCCATAGGTCCGGCGAGAGAATCAATGATAGCCGAACTGAAATTGTCGCCGAGGGATCTGTTGAGGAACAACCCCTCCGACAGACGGTCCTCCGGCAGGTAGGCGATTCCGTTTTGAAGCGCGTCTTTTCGCGAGGAAATCGTTGTTTCCCTGCCGTCTATCCTGATCTTTCCGGATTGTATCGGCGCGAGTCCGAAAAGAGCCTTCGCCAGCTCCGTACGCCCCGAACCGAGCTGTCCGGTGACCGCCAATATTTCGCCGGGTTTCACACTGAAAGAGACGGATTCGAACTCTCCGTTCCGCGTCACATTCTCCGCTTCAATCAGGGGCGCGTCTCCCATAAAGACGTACTCGAACGGAGTCTCCGAAACCTCGTGTCCGGTCATGTAGTAAATGATGTGGCTCGTGTCGAAATCGGCCACAGGCGAATCGATGACTTTTTTTCCGCTACGCATGATAACTATGCGGTCGCAGATCTCAGTAATCTCATCGAGCTTGTGACTCACGAACATAACTGATATTCCACGTTTCTTCAGACCGCGAATGATCTCGAACAGACGCTCGATTTCGCGCTGCGTGATGGCGGTGGTCGGTTCATCCATTATTATCAGCGACGCGTCCTGCACTATGGCCCTTGCGATAGCGACGAGCTGTTTTTCAGCGACGGAGAGGCGCTCTATTTCCTCGTTCACGTCGAGATTGGCGCCGATCTGATCCAAAGCCTTGCGAGCGAGCTCTCTGTTAAATTTGTAGTCTATAAGCCATTTCTTCTTTTGAACCTGGTGGCTCAGGGCTATATTTTCGGCTACCGTGAGATTGTGAAACACTGAAAAATCCTGATAAATCACCTGTATGCCGTTATCTATAGACTGAGGAGCCGAAAGCCTCGGATAATTCACTCCCTTTATTTTTACCTGTCCGGTGTCAAAAGAGTACACGCCGGATATGATTTTTATAAGGGTCGACTTTCCGCACCCGTTTTCACCGCAAAGACAGACGATCTCGCCGGGGTATATGGATAAATCGATATCCTCCAGCACAAGATTACCTGAGAAGGATTTATTGATTCCGGTTACTTCGATCACAGGAATCTCCATGTTCCCTTCTTAACCTCCATAAGCGTGTTTTTGTGAAAAAACATCAGACTCTCTATCGACAATTAGGAACTCGGTCGGATCCATTTTCGATAGGTATCTTTGCAATCTGGCTATTTAAAACGTCACTAAATTATATCCCAAAACTCTAGCACAAACAAAAAATTAGTGCAATAACAATGTCAGGGGCAACTACTTCCACGGCAAATCACATCTTTGGATGTTA